>Ga0070689_100000368_pt1 | contig 26504 bp, 7 predicted proteins | sample KBSS23HmetaG_FD_64669 | JGI IMG/M metagenome (GOLD analysis project Ga0070689, IMG submission 64669) | Switchgrass rhizosphere microbial communities from Kellogg Biological Station, Michigan, USA - KBS S2-3H metaG | ecosystem: Host-associated > Plants > Roots > Rhizosphere ...
ACTCACGTTTTTTACGTTCCGACAATAGTTGTAGCTCTGAAATCTTTGCGTCAGGCTGGGCCAACATCTCCGGCAGCGTCGTTTCGATGTGGCGCGCGAAGACGCTCATGGTCTCAGGTTTGAATAACCCGGCGGAATATTCAATTCGGCCGCTCAATTCGCCGTCTCTTACGGCAAAGACCACAGTCACGTCATGGTGAAGCTTGCACACATCTTCGTGTCGATTGATGTTCTCAAGCAGGGCGACAACATTGAAAAGTGGCGCACGGTTTGAGGGCATTCCGATTTCAAGGGCCTGGAGGAGCCGGTTGAACGAATATCTCTGATGAGCATAGGCCCCGGTGATTGTTTGCAAGACCTGTTCGAGCAATTGGCGTACGGTCTGGCCGTCGCTGACGTGATCTCGGAGAACGAGAATCTTATTGTCCGGAGTCAACTCGCGATATTGCTGATGGATGGCGGTGCCAATGATTACGTCTTCGATTCGCGTGTACTTGTAAAGACAGACCTTAAGGGCCGCTACGCCAGCCGCGAAGATCAACAGCAGGTTCTCGCCGCAAACTTTACGCAGTCTGCTCTGAGTTTCCTCATCGATTGCCAGCTCAATAGACTGATTCCTGGTGGTGATTTCCGGCGGCCGTTTGAAATCGAGCGGAATTCCTGTCACGACTGGTTCGTCGGAGAGCTTTTGCAGCCAGTACTCCAGCTCCTTCTCGAGTTGACTATCTATAAAGCTCACGCTAGCGCTCGACATAAATATTCCTCCAGGTTTACTGCTGTAATAGTGGGCGTGATCTCAAAAGGAAAAGCTGCGGCTTACGCTGCTGAGGTCGATCTCAGTTTGAAGCAGTAGTCGCTCCTCGGGGGAAAGCATCTCGATCTCATCAAGACGGGCATCCGGATTTTTCAAGACGCTGTGAAAAACATTTTCGAAGTGGCTCATCGCGCGGTGGATTGTCTCATCGTCAAACATGTCAGTCCGGTATTGTAAGGAGGCAAGGATCTCCTCATTTCGCTCCACCATCAACATGAGCCAATCGAACTTTGCGGTCTCGTCGACTTCAACATTGAGAGGTGTCACTTCAAGTCCGCCAGGCTTTGGTGCCACGTGAGCCATTCTTACGTGCGAGAAGACCGTCTGCACCAGCGGCGTGTTAATCTGGTTGCGAGTGAGTTTCAGCTCTTCAACGAGTTTTTCAAAGGGCATCTCCTGATGCGCGTGCGCATCCAGCACTGTATCGCGCACTCGTCCCAGTAACTGGCGGAAGGAAGGATTTCCGGAGAGGTCTGTGCGGAGCACAAGCATGTTCATGAAACAACCGATCAACGGTTCAAGCTCAACGCGCTCTCGGCTCGTAACCGGACTCCCAATCAGAAAATCAGTTTGGCCGGTGTAGCGATAGAGAAACGTTTTGAAAGCCGCAACCAGCGTCATGTACACCGTAACTCGTTCGGACTGACTCAACTCGCGAATGGCTCGGAAGCTATCGCCATCCAGGGTGAACCACTGCCACTTGCACTGGTAAGACGAGAGGTCAGTAGCAGGTCGATCGGCAGGCAGATTTAGCGCCACAGGCGCCCCGGCAAGCTGTTTCTTCCAGTAGTCCAGCAACGTCTTCAAGTTGTCGCTCTCCAGCCATTGGCGTTGCCAAACAGCAAAATCAGCATATTGAATCCCCAGCTCCGGGAGCGGTGACGGTCGATTCCGGGCAAAGGCCTCGTAGAGCGTTACCAATTCTTTGCTCAGCACCTCACGAGACCAGGGATCGAAGATGATGTGATGTCGCGAGATGATGAGCACGTGTTCGTCGTCGCTGAGGCGCAATAGACGGACGCGAAACAGCGGGCCTTTTTCCAGATCGAAAGATATTTCTGCTTCTTCCGTCGCGATTTGTATTGCTTGCGCTTCTCGCTCGCTCGGCTCGAGGGCTGACAGATCTTCCGGCGCCAGCTTCTCGCAGCGCGGCTCCGTGACAACCTGAATGGGCTGGCCATCTTTAACCGCGAACACGGTGCGCAAGGTTTCATGACGCCGCACGATCTCACTCAGCGTTGCTTCCAGTACGCTGACGTTCAAATTGCCTTTCAGACGAACCGCTTGTGAAATATTGTAGGCCGTGCTTTCAGGATCGAGCTGCTGAACGATCCAAAGCCTCAGTTGGGCGAATGAGAGCGGTATGTCTCCCTGTTTCGAAGCTGGTTGAAGCGGAGGCAACGAGATGCCCTTATCATGATTGAGAGCGCCTTCAACCTCGCGGGCAAACTCAGAGAGCACCGGATTATTAAACAACGTGCGCATCGGCAGATCAGTCCGGAAGACCTCACGCACTTTGGCTATAATCCTCATTCCAAGCAGCGAATGCCCACCGAGCTGGAAGTAGTTGTCGTATGCACCAATAGAATCAAACCCGAAGACTTCAGCCCAGATACCCGCCACTACCTCTTCGACCGGCGTCTTCGGCGGCGTAAACTCTTTTTCAGTCGTGAGCCGGTTTCCTTTAAGAGTCTGTAAATAAGTTCGATCTACTTTGCCATTGCTGGTTAGCGGCAACTCCGGTAGCACCAGGAAGACAGTGGGCACCATGTAATCCGGCAATCGCTCGCTTACGTGATCACGTACTTGTGCCAGACTAACTTCTTCTTCGTCCTTCAACACCAGGCAAGCAACCAACGCCTTCTCACCCTTTACCTCCTGAATCACAGCCGCACTTTCCTTCACGAGTGGGTGGGCCCTCAGCACCGTTTCTATTTCGCCCAACTCGATACGAAATCCTCTAAGCTTAACCTGGTGATCGGTACGGCCGAGATACTCGAGCTGTCCATCATCCCGCATCCGCCCGACATCCCCGGTTCGATATAAACGGCTGCCTGGCGTGGCGCTAAACGGGTCGGGTACAAATCGCTCGGCAGTCAGGGCAGCTCGTCTGAGATAGCCACGCGCCATGCCTTCGCCTCCAATATAGATCTCTCCCGTCACACCGACTGGAGCTACTCGCATTTCCCAATCCAGGACGTAAAGCTGCTTGTTGCTGAGAGGCCGGCCAATCGGTACCGGGCCTGTGAGACGCGTCTCTGCCGGCACTTCATAAATGCAGCAGCCGACGACGGTCTCCGTCGGACCATAATGATTAATGAAGCGCGTGTGAGGTTGTCGCTCTTGCCAAAGACTGAGGGACCCACCCGGCAGCGCTTCGCCGCCAAGCATCAAGACATCTACCTGGGCCCACTCACGCTGCCCGGCGAACCGACTGTTGAGCACCTCAAGGTGTGATGGGGTAATTTTTAGAAACGAATATCTGCGGTTGTGATTGGTTAAAGCGTTGCACAGCGCGTCAAGCTCATCTTCGGGACCGACTAATTCAACCGTGGCTCCTGCAATTAGTGGCGTCAACAACCCCGTGACAGTCAGATCGAAGCTGAAGGGCGTTGAAATCAAACTACGGCCAGACGGAACTATCCCGCAATACGTGCGTACCCAGTTTACGTAGTTCACCAGACCACGATGATCAATCAGCACGCCCTTGGGAGTTCCGGTTGAACCGGAGGTGTAAATAACATAGACCAAATTTTCCGGTGTAGCGCGCGGCGGCAGGTTCTCGTGGCCATCAGCATCTTTATCAATCGACTCCCACGCCTCGTCCAAGGCCCACACGCGATAATCAGCCGTTGTGTCGAGCAAGTGAGTTAGCCGCTGTTGTGTCAGTACCAGAGAGACACCGGCATCTTTGAGAATAAATTCAAGTCGCCTGGCAGGTGTTTGTGGATCTAACGGCAGATAGGCGCCGCCGGCTTTGACGACTCCGACCAAAGCCACCACCATTTCAAACGAACGCTCGAGCAACAAAGCCACTTTGACTTCGGCGCCAACGCCCTGCGAGGTCAAAAATCGAGCCAATTGATTTGCCCGCCGGTTCAGTTCTCCATAGGACATTTGCTCGGCGGCAAGTTCCAACGCTACAGCGTTCGGCGTTTGCGCTGCGTGCATTTCAAACATCTGATGGAAACATAGATCGCGCGGAAACTCGGCGGTGCTCTCATTCCACTCAACTACCAGCCGGCGACGCTCCTCGGGCGAGAGCACAGGCACGTCAAAGATGCGACGTGATGGATCGTCAATTAAACCGGTCAATAACGTGGTGACATGACCGAGCATCCGCGTGATAACGTCGGCAGAGAAAACCGCTGTGTTATAGCTAAGCTTGAGCTCCAACTCCTTTTGGGGTGTAACAGTGAATGTGAGGGAATAGTTTGAATAGTGAACTGATTGCGTATCGCGCATTTCCGACCGGGTTTCGCGCTCTTGTACCGGAGTTGATCGAATGACCGGGGCATTCTGAAAGACATAGTTACTCTCGAATAGTGGCACGTCCCGTTGCAAATCGCTCAGGCCTAGCACGCGTACTAACGGGCTGTATTCGTACTGTCGCAGTTCGCTTGTGTGTGCTTGCAACTTTTTCAGCCAGGAGGCGACGGTGTCAGACGTCGTCAGCCTCACACGCACCGGCAGCGTGTTGAGAAACGGTCCAATAATAGACTCGGCACCCGGTAGGGAGATCGGACGTCCCGATACTGTAATGCCGAAGACTATGTCGGTCTTGCCGCTATAGTGACTGAGCAACAAGGCCCAGACGCCTTGAGTTAGTGTGTTAAGCGTAACTCCCTGCCCGCGCGCAAAGGCCTTGAGCGCCTCAGTCGTCTCGGCGCTCAAACTGATTTCCTGAGCTTCGTGAGTCTCTACGGCCGCTGTTGCTTTTTCTCGAATATGCTTAACTCCTATCGGAGTCACCTCACTGAAGCCCTGCAGTTGACGGCGCCAATAAGCGTCAGCCTCGCTCATGTCTTGCTGTTCGAACCATTTCACATAATCGACATAGGAAGGGGCTGGTTCCAGCTTCAAACTCTGCCCCTTCAAGATTGCCTGATAAAAGGCAGAGGCTTCGGAAAACAGCACCACTTCAGACCAGGCGTCAATCAACAGATGATGGATCATCCAGACAAACTGCGCGCTCTCGTCGTCAAGACTGATTAATGTCAAACGCGTTAGTGGAGGCACGGAGAAATCGAAGCCGCGCTTTCGTTCCGCACTCAAGTAGGCTTGCAACCGGATCTGCTGTTCTGCCTTTGATAAACCACGCCAATCAAGTTTCTCCAGCGGAATCTCTACCTCGTCGTAGACGACCTGCACTGCCTCGTCCAGCTCTTCCCACTCAAACGCGGTGCGCAGAATGACATGACGCTTCATCACTTCATTCCACGCCTGCTCGAACGCATGAACGTTGGGCGCCGGCTGCATGATGCAGCTCGTCAGACTCGTGTACACCGCGCTGTCCGGGCTATACAAGCTGTGAAACAAGATGCCGTGTTGAATCGGTGAAAGGGGATAGACGTGAGCAATGTTTGGCATATCGTTCCCTTTGCTTTTACTATGATCGCGTCATCTTCCTGGTGGCTTTGCAGGAAAAGTGTAAAGCAGGTGTCCCTGCGGCTTCGCCGCCCGGCCTTTGGCCATAAACATGGGGCCAAGCCCGAACGAAGGGCGTAGCCCATTGGAATTTAGAGTTGAACGGCGAGGCATAGCCTCGCCGCACATCCGGCGGCGAAGCCGCAGCGACCAGTTGTAGAGTCACTTTTCGTGCAAAGCCCTTCCCAGTTCTGCACTCCAGGTTTTCTTAGAAGAAGCCCATGTTGGATTCTGCCGCCGGCGTGGCAATCGCGCTCTCCAACTGGGCGATTGTCGGATGACGAAAGAGTTGCACCGGGTGAAAAGTAAGCCCTAACCCCTTCGCTTTGAGGGCGATCTGCACCGCCAGGATTGAATCTCCACCGAGCGTAAAAAAGTTGTCATTGACTTCGACGCGATCCAGATTGAGGAGCTCACACCAAAGCTGCGTCAATATCTTTCCCGCTGGACTGAGTTGCTCGAGGTATTCTTCATCCTCTTCGCCAAATTCTGTGGCTCGTAAAGGTAGAGCTTTACGATCAACCTTCCCGTTGGGAGTCAGTTGCATCCGGTCCAACACAATTATGTCCTTCGGCAACATGTACTCGGGCAGTTCGCGCTTCAGGTAGGTTTGAATCTCCCCTTTTGCCGTTCGCTTAAACTCGCGGCCGTTTCCGTTCTGTTCTCTCAGCACCACGTAACCCAGCAGCCGCTTTTCGTCGCCAGACTCCTGCAACACCACCGCGCTATCCTTCACCATGGGGTGATGGCCCAGCACGGCTTCAATTTCTCCGAGCTCGATCCGAAATCCTCTGATCTTCACCTGGTCGTCGGTTCGTCCCAGGTATTCCATCTCACCGCCGGCCTGCATCCGGCCCAGGTCGCCGCTTCGATACAATCTCTTCCCCGGCTCGACGCTAAATGGATCGGGCACGAATCGCTCCGCCGTCAACGCAGCCTGGTTCAGGTAACCGCGAGCGACTTGCTCACCGCCGATGTAGATCTCTCCGGTCATTCCCGGAGGCACCAGGTGCATCGCCTCATCCAGAACGTACAACTGCATATTGCCGATGGGACGGCCAATCGGTATTGAGCTCGCGCGACTGGACGCGGACACCTCATAGGTACTGCAACCCACTACCGTCTCTGTTGGACCATATTCATTAATTAAGCGAGTATGCGGCGACTGTTCCTGCCAAACGGTCAACAACTCCGCCGGCAGAGCTTCGCCGCCGATGATCAAAGCGTCGACGCTGCCGCAGCGCTGACGTTCACCAAGCCAGCCACTCAACACGCGCAAGTGCGACGGTGTGAGCTTTATCAGCGAGTAGTGCTGCTCAGGATTGGCTAACGCTTCACACAAGCGCTCCAATTCATCGCCCTGGCTAACGAGCTCGACCGTGCCTCCCGCGATGAGGGGCAACAGCAAACCAGTTATCGTTAGATCAAAACTGAACGGTGAATGCACCAGGGTCCGGCTTCCCGCGCCGATTCGATAAACTTCCCTGGCCCAGTTTAGATAATTGAAGAGACCGCGATGGTCGATCATCACGCCTTTAGGAGTTCCGGTTGAGCCCGAGGTGTAGATAACGTAGACGAGGTTTTCGGGTTGCGTTGTGGCGGGTGGATTCTCTTGAGACTTACTCTGAAAGGCGGACGAATCCGTGTCCAAACACCAGATTGGAAACGCTGGTTCCGGGGGCAGCAATCCGCGAAACTGTTCGCGCGTGATCACCGCGGAAACCTGCGCGTCTTCCAGAATGAGTTGCAAACGCCTCGCGGGCACTTGCACGTCGAGCGGCAGATAAGCGGCACCGGCTTTGAGTGTGCCCAGCAAAGCGATCATCATCTGCGCTGAGCGCTCCAAACAGAGCGCCACGCGATCTTCCGGACCGATGCCGTGCTGAATCAGGTGATGGGCCAGATTGTTGGCGGCTGCGTTGAGTTCTGCATAAGAGAGTTCTTCGTGAGTGCAGCAGAGCGCAGGCGCGTCGGGTGTGCGCGCGACCTGTTCTTCGAAGAGTTGCTGATAACAGCGAAACTCAGGAACCTCTCGCGCCGTGGCGTTAAAGGCGGAGAGCGTCTCTCTTTCGCTCTCGCTCAGAATCTCCCAGCTTCCAGCCGTGTCGTCAGGCTCTGCCAGTACACTCGCAACCAACGTGTGGAAACGCGACGCGAGACACTGAATACTCTCCGCTTCGAACAGCGCAGAATCGTAGTGCAACTCGGTCAGTAACGAATGACCAGTCTGAATGCACGTCAATTTCAGCTTGAATCGATCAAAACAACTATATTGCCGGTGTATCGAAAACCTGGTGCCGTCCGCCAAAACCTCCGCCGGCTGTTCGATAAATTCAAAACAGACTGGAAAGAACGACGGAGACGAATCGTCATCGGATCGGTCCGCTCCGGTCCAGGTGAAGCAGTCTTGCCACTGCAACGCTTCATCCATCGTTGCGGCAGCGCGCTGAAAGATCTCGCCAGACGCGTCGCCGGCGTTGATCGTTGAAATCAATGGCACGTGCTTCGTGAGTGGACCAGAGACTTGTTCCAGCTCGGGATAATTGCGGCCGTTGCAGCCGAGCCCGATCTGCAACGGCGAATGTTTCGTCAGACGCCACAACAAGATTTGCCAACACGATAGAAAGAATGCGGGCAAAGAGAATTCGCTCTTCTTCAGTTTCCGGTTGAGATCATCAGAAATCTTCGTGACGCAAACCTCGGGTCGGAAGAGCGTCTCGTTAGTAGCGCGTTTTTCAAACGGAAGCGCGATCGAGCCGGCCCCGGCGAGTTTTTGATTGCGCCAGTATTCCCTGCCGACCTGAGCGTCCTCGGCCTCGAGCGCGTCGTAATACCATTGAGAAACGTCGGCGTATTGCAGTGGCTGCTCGCCGGCGGGTTGTTTTTTTTCCAACCCGTAACGGTAGTAATTGCCGAGCTGTTGGACCAGACTGCCTAGCGTGTGATTGTCGGCGCAGAGAGCAGGCAGACTCAGAATCAACTGGTGCTCCCAAAACGACATACGCACCAGTTGCGCGTGAAGTACCGCGCCTCCTTCGAGATCAAACGGAGCCTGACGGTTGCATTCGATTAGCCGTTGCAGCTTGAGTTCCTGTTCCTGTGCACTCTGTCCGCGGAGGTCACATTCATCGGCCCATGCGATCCGCGCCGCAGAGATGGTCTGCACTGGAATGTTCATCTCAGCCCAGTGCGTGAAGTTGGTACGCAGAATCTCATGCTGCTCGACAATCTTAAGCAGGCTCTCTTTGAGGGTGCCGTCATCGAGCGGCCCTTCAATCATCACCACACATTGTGAGACGTAAGGCATCCCTTCATGCCTCTGTCCCAACGACCAAAGATGCTCTTGCGTCAGCGAGAGTCGGAAGCCGTCGATCATCTTGCCAGGAGTGCTCATCTTTACGCTCCGCTAACCATGGATTGCTGCACATCGTGCCAACTAAGTGGATCGGCCATGCCGACGACGACTTTGCGCGCACCCGTGTAAGCCGTCCGGCTGTGCGCCACCAACAAATTGTCGAGCATCAACACGTCGCCCGCCTGCCAGGGAAAGCTGACAGTCTCGGCGCGATAGGCAGCTCGCAGTTCGTCCAGCACCTCAGGCTCGATCAACGTGCCGTCTCCGTAGTAGGTGTTGTTCGGCAGGTTCTCTTCATCGAGCGCGCTCAGCAACGCTTCGCGCATCAGCGGATCCAAAGTCGAACAATGAAAGAAAGTGGCATGATTGAACCAGGACCACTCACCGGTGCGTGGATGCCGGACGACTGCCGGTCTAATCGCCTCCGTTCGCAACTGATCGCCGGCACGCCATTCACAACGGATCTCGTTTTGGCGGCAATACTCTTCGACCGCGTGCTTGTCCGTAGTCTGGAAAACAAAAGACCAACGTAGTCCAAACTCCGCGCCGAAGTTACGAACGTACTTCACCTGCTTTCTTATAAATCGTTCGCGCAGCTCCGGCGCCAGACGTTGAAAGACCTTGCGCGTGTCGACGATCGGAGTTTCACCTCCCTCGCCGGCCGGCATAAGACAGAGGAAGAAGATCTTTGTGGGCCAGTGGAGCTGGTATGAATTTTCGTTGTGCGGAAAGATCGACTGGCTCGCGGAATACTCAGTCGACGTGTAGATCCTGCCGCTTACCTGACTGCGGGGTGACGATCGTTCTTTGTACTCGAGCATCTGGCTTGAAACGGAGCTGATAAACCATTCAAACTCGCTGACGTCCTCGACCTTGAAGCCGCGAAAGAGGATGCCTCCATGTTTAGCCAGATGATCATCAATCAGATCGCGATTATGTGCCGCCCAAACCGCGAGATTCAGTCCCTCGCTTGAGGGCCGAATTACTAACGGAAGCGCTACGCCGTTTAGATATTCAGTCACGATCAGATCGGCGGCAGAGACACTGACCGCTCTTCGCTGCCCCAGACGGAGGTCTTTCAAAGTACGTCTTTGCATGTTTTTGGCTTGGGGCAGAAGCGGGAGTCAGGAGCAGGCACGATGCTGCTCCTGAGTGCTGCTGCTCCTAATTGTGGCTATGGTTGGACCACTGGTTGTCGCCTAATATTCCTGAGTGTTTCCTGGCGATTGTGTCTGAATGCAGTCTCTCGCGCGAGACGGTGCTTGCGCGCAGCTTCGTCGATCGCTGCCAGCAGATCTCGCATGATGACATCCTTCGACTCTGAAATTTTCTCCAACAACACCGCGTAAACTTCGAGCCAGTTCCTGCTCCTGGTGGAGCTGAAGAGGTCGGAGTTGTAGATACATTCGACGTAGAGCCTGTTCGCGGTTTCCACGACATTCCAGGAAAGATCAAAGGTGGAAAAAACCCTGGGATTCTCCATCATCTCCGCTTTCAGCTCGCCCAGTTTGAGTTTGGCGCCTACGCGATCCATGTTGAAAGAGATCGATACCAGCGGATGACGGCTGGGATCTCTGACAAGTCGTAGATCTTTGACCAGCCGGTAGAGCGAATAGTTCTGATGTTCGTAAGCATCCAGAACCTGACGCCGAATTGACTTAAGATACTCGGCCAACGACTGCTCTTCGTTCATCCGGCTGCGAATGGGCAGCGTGTTGATGCAGTAGCCGATGAGGTTATGGCCGCCCATCAACGACTGACCGGCCGCAGGTGTGCCGATCACGATATTGCGCAGCCTGCTCTGACGATGAATCATCATCATGAAAGCCGACAGCAGCAACGTAAACATCGTGCAACCATGCTCGGCGGCCTTTGTTTTCAGCTTGCCAGGCAACGCTCCATCGAGCGTCAGACGTTCCAGCTTTCCGTTGTGGGTTTGCAGCGGCGGTCGCGGAGAATCGCCGGCGAGGTCCACCAATGGCACGCCGTCAGCAAATTGGGCCAGCCAATAGTTTCGTGAGCGCTCCATCTCGATGCTGTTTTGATTCTGCGCCTGCCACTGCACGTACTCGCTAATCTGCGCCGGTGGTGGTAACGAGCAAGGCACACCCTGACAGGCTGCGGTGTAAAAAGCGCAGAGCTCAGACACGATGAAGTCGAATGACAATCCGTCGCAGGCAATGTGATGGGTGGTGATGCTGAGGAGATGTTCGTCGTCTCTGAGCTTAGCCACTCGCAGACTGACCACCGGCCCCTTCTCGAGATCGAACGCACGGCCCGTTTCCTGCTCGAGAAATGCAGCAATCGCTTGCTCACGCGCCTCGTTGTCAAGCGTCGAGAAGTCGACGCACGGCACCTCAACTTTTAAATCGTCATAAATTCGCTGTTCGTTTTTCTCCAGGCTGAACGTGGAGCGCAATGCTTCGTGCCGATCCACGACCTTTTGAAAAGCATCAATCAACCGCAGCATATCGAACTGACCGTGCAGCCGCATCGTCAACGACTCGTTGTACGCTCGCACCGCGTCATCTCCGATTTGCATCAGCGCCAGCAGTCCCTGCTGCGCCTCCGTCAACGCCACCGTTCGGTTACGTGGCGCTGAGATTGGGCCTGGATGACTTCCAGGAACTTCAAGAAAACCTCCTTGCCGCAACTCCTCGATCGTCTCCTCTACTGCCTGAACTACGGTCGCGATATCATGGTCTGAGTGTGCTGTTGAGAGGAAGCCCGAACGGTCGCCGATAAATATGCCCTTCTTCAGTAAGTGAGCGACAAAAAGCGCCGTGTAGCTGAACTCCCTGGGCACCCCGAACCGAAACAGCGATCCGAAATGACTAATGCGGAATGGCGCTTCAAGTCGTGCAAAAGCGTCGCGGATTGTTTGCGCAAAGCGAGACGTCTTTTCATTCAACTCTGACTGCAAGGCTGGGCCATTCGCCTTCAGATGAGTCAGCACGGCTTTGGCCGCGGCCATTGCCAATGGATGTTTACAGAAAGTGCCGGCGAAGAAGGTTTGGTTGACTGACGGGTAAGAGTCGTCGCCGTAACTCCAGATGCCGCCATCGACAGCGTCCATGAAGCGCGCTTTGCCTGCGACCACTCCGATCGGCATCCCGCCGCCGACGACCTTGCCATACGTCGCCAGATCAGCTTGCACGCCGAACCACGCTTGCGCACCTCCAGGATGAATGCGAAAGCCGGTGATCATCTCGTCGAAGATTAAACATGCGCCACCCTTGGCCGTCAGCCGCCGCAGCTCGTGCAGAAACTCTCTCGGCTGCAATTCCGGACGACTGCCCTGCACCGGTTCCACTAATACGGCAGCCAGTTCATCCATGCGGCGCTCCAGTATTGTGAGGGAGTCGGCGCGGTCATAAGGCAGGACCAGCACGTCTTGCAATTTGTGCGACGGAATTCCCAGCGCGGCAGGCGCAGCACCCGCTGCTCCATTTAGATTCTGCGCGCGCGCCAACACTTCATCATCGATGCCATGGTAAGAGCCGGCAAACAATGCGATCTTCGAGCGCCCGGAGATGGTGCGCGCTAAACGCAGAGCAGCCACTACAGCTTCGGAGCCGGTATTACAAAACGTCACCCGTTCCGCTCCGGTTAGTTCACAGATTAATTGCGCCACTTCACCCGCCAGATGCGACTGTGGGCCAATGTGTATGCCACTTTCCAGTTGCTGCCGCAGCGCGTCAGTGACAAAGGCCGGCGCATGTCCGAAGAGATTGACGCCAAAGCCCATAGTCAAATCGATGTATTCATTACCGTCTTCATCCCATATTCTTGCGCCCGAACTGCGCCGGCCGACAATCGGGTACACGATCTCTTTCCACAAGCGACGAAAACCAGCGGACACTCGCGTATCGGCAAGAACAGGCCGATAGGCTTGCGTCAACTCCTTCGACTTGCGAGTGCGAGACGTATAGACAGCGATGAAGTTTTCCCGGTGTGCTTGCTGAGTCGGAGTCAGAGTGTCAGGGCGATTCGTGATTACCGGGCGCCACGGCCCAAACTGAACCGCATCGCCGGGTGCAGCCGTCGCGGAGTTTCTGCGCTCGATTGGTGGACTGGCTGGTTGAGTGGCTGATAGCGGCATCGTGGGTATATTCATGCACGATCCCGGCTGCTGTTGACTGAGAAGTGTCTGCTGCAAGGCTGCGAGTTGCCGGCTTAAGTTCTTTACCTCGGCCAGCACGCTCGAGTCATCCGCTTGCGCCTCTGGTTCCGGCAGGCTACTCGGTAAGAGTAGACTGCTCGGTAAGATTTGATCGAGATAACCGGCCAGCGCATCGATCACCGGATACTCTTCAATCAACATCCGAAAAGCGACGTCGGCGCCAAACTTTATTTTGATGCCCTGGCTAATCTGAAGCAGCATCAGCGAATCGAATCCCAAATCAAAGAATGATTCACTGCCAGTCAGTTCCGCAGTATTGACTCCGGATTTTTCAGAGATGATGGACTTCAATCCGGCGACAATGTTCGCTCGTCGATCACTTTCGGCGATAGCAACGGGCGCAGGCGCAGTTCCAGGCGACTCCGGTTGCGGCTGCGGTGCGTGGTCCTTTGCAGGTGGCCCAAACTGCCGCCGGTGCTGGATCCAGAAGGGTTGGCGATCGAAAGCGTAGGTCGGTAAAGAGATTCTACGCAGCTTGCGAGGTTGTGCCGTTAAACTGTTCCAGTTTACTTCCGCACCATACGTCCATAACTGCGCGACGCTGCGCCACACGCCGGCCGGCCCCGTGTCGCCGCTTTGGACAAGCGTGGTCACCATTTCATGTCGCGGTTTACCTTCGCCTTGCTTTGACCGCAGCGTCTGCTTCGCGAGTCGACTGAGTGCACCTCCTGGACCCACTTCGAGCCACATCCAATTTCCCTGGGCGGCGATAGTGTTCACGCCGGCACTGAACAGCACGGGCTGGCGCGTGTGTCGCAGCCAATACTCAGCCGTTTGCACATCGCCCGCCGGGGCCCATTCGCCGCTCCGGTTTGATATAAACGGCACGCTTAAGTTGCCTTTAACGGCTCGTCGTAAGGCTTGTTCATAGATCGGCAGAATGGGTTCCACCATCCCAGTGTGAAAGGCGTGTGAAGTAGACAGCCGGCGTGTTTGAATTTGTCGCGTCTCCAATTGGCGTTGCAGCTCCCCGATCGCCGCTTCAGCACCGCCCACCACACTGCGTTGCGGCGCATTGACCGCCGTCAACCAAAGCCGCTCCTCCGATCCGTTGCTGACAGCCGCCAGTTCTTCTCGCAGTTGGTCCGCTCCGAGGCTCACCGCCAGCATTACGCCGCGCGGCAACTCCTGCATCAGGCGCCCACGCTCAGCGATCAATTGCACAGCCACATCGAGACTGAAGACTCCGCTCAAGCAGGCGGCGACGTACTCGCCCAAACTGTGACCGATCATTGCCGAGGGTTTGATCCCCCACTGCTCCAGTTGTCGCGCCAGCGCAGACTCCACCGCAAAGAGCGCCACCTGCGTTACAACCGTTTCGGACAACTGCTGTTGTGCGGCGTCTTCACGCCCGGGTTCCGGATAAACTATTTCACGCAAGTCGAATCCAAGCGTCGCTCTCACTACCTCTGCACACTCGTCGATGACTCGACGAAACTCTGCGCCAGCCTCATAAAGGCTGCGGCCCATGTTTACGTATTGAGCACCTTGCCCGGGAAACATGAAAACCACACCCTGACTTGCGGCCACCGTTGCACCGGTAGCGACCATTCCGGGATCGTCGCCGCGCAATGCGGCAATTGCTTCCGTCCGGTTACGGCAGATGATCGCCGCTCTTTGCGCAAAAGCTCGACGGCCGACTTGTAACGTGTACGCCGTATCAGCAAGCGACTGCTCCGGATGGTGCTCGAGATGTGCCGCCAGTCGTTGTCTGGCGGCCTGAAGCGACGTCGCACTGCGTGCACTCAACGGAAGCACTTGCCATTCGTCTACCGCTGGCGCTGGCGATTGGCTTACCAGTGGCGACTCCTCGACAACAACATGCGCGTTCGTACCGCCAATCCCAAACGAGCTGACTCCCGCTCTTCGCGGTTCACCGGGCTTTCGCTCCCAGGGACGCAAGCGCGTGTTTACAAAGAATGGACTCTGCGCAAAATCGATCTGTGGGTTCGGATTCTCATAGTGCAAGCTCGGCGGCAACGCTTCGTTTTCCAGTGCCAGCACCGTTTTGATCAAACCGGTAACACCCGCGGCCGTATCGAGGTGTCCAATGTTGCTCTTCACCGAACCAATCGCGCAGAACTGTTTTCGGTCCGTCTGAGCGCGAAACACCTGCGCTAAAGCCTCAATCTCGATCGGATCGCCAAGCGACGTTCCGGTGCCATGCGCTTCGATATAAGAGATCGTGTCAGGATGCACGCCCGCCATGGCCTGAGCTTCAGCGATGACAGCGGCTTGCCCCTTCACGCTGGGCGCGGTGTAGCCGACTTTCAAGGCACCGTCGTTGTTGATGGCCGATCCTTTGATCACTGCCCTGATCGAATCGCCGTCCGCCAGTGCCGCGCTTAGCGGCTTGAGCAAAACAACGCCGGCGCCGCTGCCCCCCACCGTTCCCCCCGCGCGCGCGTCAAAAGGACGGCAGTGCCCGTCAGGCGACATGATTCCGCCTTCCTGGTAGAAATAACCCGTCTTGCGCGGCAGCATGACAACTGAACCGCCTGCCAAAGCCATCGAGCACTCACCATTGAGCAAACTCTGACAAGCAACATGCACGGCCACGAGCGACGTCGAGCACGCAGTCTGCACGGTCAGGCTCGGTCCTTTTAGATCAAACTTATAAGAGAGCAAAGTGGCCACATGGTCCCGATCGTTACCGATCAAGCTTTGAATACTGCCGAAGGATCTGACTTTGTCCGGGTTGGAGGTGAGGTTATTTTGGAAATAGTAGTTGAAACCGGTACCAACAAAGACTCCGATTGGATTGTCGTAAGCTTTGGGATCGTAACCTGAATCCTCCAGCGCTTCCCAGGCACATTCCAACAGCAAGCGCTGTTGCGGATCCATGATCTCTGCTTCGCGCGGTTGCATTCCGAAGAATGACGCGTCGAATAACTCGACATCGTCAAGGATCGCCCTCGCCCTCACGTAGTTTGGCTGTCTTATAGTTTCGTCGGGCACCTGTTCGGCCAGAACTTCCGCAACCGTGAAGTGAGAAACCGAATCTCGACCCTCCTTCAAGTTGCGCCAAAACTCCTGCACGCTGCTCGCCTGCGGGAAACGACCACTCAGGCCAATGATTGCGATGCTTTCCGGCTGGACGTGTTCGAACTCGCTCATACAAACTCCTTAGCGCCTCTGTCTCGATATTCCTGTCGCCGTGCTCGTTGTTGTTCAGCAGTTTCTCTTCGAGTTGTTGCTCGCTCGCGAGTTTTTTCCAGGGATTTCGACTGATCGCCGTTTTGCTGTCCGCTCAGAAATTCTGCGAGGGTCGAGATCGTCGGATACTTGAACATCTCGACAAGCGGAATATCTTTCCCACAACGACGTTTCAGCTTCAGGTTCACTTTCATCAGCAAGAGCGAGTGGCCACCGAGATCAAAAAAGTTATCGTCTCTGCCGATCTCGTCCACGGCGAGGACTTCCTGCCACAACCCGGCAATGAACTGTTCCAGCTCATTCTGCGGCGGGGTGTAAACAGCTTTGGCTTGCGCGGGCGCAGCGTCCGGAATCGACAACGCCTGGAGATTAATCTTGCCGCCTGGCGTTCTTGGCCATTCATCGAGCACGACGAAATTCGCCGGCACCATGTAATCGGGCAACTGCGCCTGGAGAAACTGGCGCAGTTCGGTGGCGGTGGGACGCTGATCGGTTTTTGGCACGACGTAGGCCAGCAATCGTTCGTGCTCGCCGTCATCAGAATCCTCTCTGAGTAAAGACCTGAGACGACTCGCCAACAACTCGCGCTGGCTCGGCGATAAAGCGGCAACTATCTCTGCGAAATCGATCATGAATATCCTGTCATCCGTGGCTGGAAAGAACGCACGAAATTCCATGCTCGGCGGCGTAGCTGGCTTGAAGTCTCGAAAAAACTTTCGTCGAGTCCACTGGCGTATCGCCCAGACCCGCCACGACTACATCGCGGCAGGTTTCCAGGAAATCCTTCACATATCGGAAGCTGAATCCACGACCCAACAGGTAAAAGATTGTTTCGTAGCTGAACCCATTCTGCGGCACGTAAAGCGAGCTTTTAACCTCTCGAAGCATGCGATCTACGTTGTCACAGGCGTCTATCCACGTCATAGACTTATGCTTCCAGGTGTAGCCGGCCCCTTGCAGGTTGAATTCCGCGGCCCGCTTGTGAATTGGAGTGGCTTGATCGTAAAACCATATCTGGGTGGTATAGAAGCTCGGTGCAGTATCGGAAATCAGGGAGATGGTATTGGCCAGGCCTGCTTCTCCGTCACCGGGAAAGCCGACAAAGAAGAGTGACCAGGTCATGATGCCGGCCTCTTCAAGCCAGCGAATCGCCTGCCGGTATTTATCGGGTGAGGCGAACTTATTCATAATCTGAAGAACTTCCTGGTCACCTGACTCAATGCCGAGCAGCGCGCCTACACAACCACTCTCGGCAGCCAGTTTGACTGCTTCCAAATCCATATTTCCACAGCGCAAATAGGAGAGCCATTTGAATCGAAAACGATTCTTAATCATCATGCGGCATAGTTCTTTGAAACGCGGCGCGGGAACGTTAAACGTGTCGTCAATGAAATAAACGAATTCCACACCGATGTCGGAGAGCTGTCTTAAATCAGCTTCAACCAGATCGAGATCCGCCAAACGGTGTTCGCCTGCCCGTACCGGATAGCTGCAAAAGGAGCACGCAAAAGGACAGCTAATCGCAGTTCGCATCATCGAGAACGGCTGCAACGCGGTGCGATCAAACAGCGACCACTCAACTCTGTTTTCGTTGATGGGATTGTCTTCCGGCTGTCGCCGTGTTCGCCAGGAGTTCCCCTCGGAAAAAATCAGGAGGTTGGGGATGGATTGGAGTTCCTCGAGGGTCGAACCCGATTTCAGCTCGTTAACAATGCGAGCAAGAGCAGCTTCCCCTTGACTGTCGATCACATACACGTCGGCGCCGATGTCCTCCAGTATCATTTCCAATGCGTCTGACAGGTCACCTCGCTCCAGATGAGAAGGATATGGTCCACCGATGATGATCTTTGTGTCGGGCGATCGTTCTCGGATGAAAGAAACAATCTCCTTCATCGGCTCAGGCTCAAAATAGAAAGTGGTGGTGATCGCGACAGTGAGCGGCTCATCCCGCAGCAGCTCATCGAGTTTGGATTTGCCTTTCTGAAACTCGCCTACAAGAGCGCTACTTGCTCCGGTCCGCGCCAGCGCACTCGCCAGATGAAGCGATGCCAAACCAAGCGGATCAAATGGGGTGAGCTCCTCTGCGCCGGGATCCGCATCTTTCAGGACCGCATTGAACAAGTCCATGTAGGAAATGCGCCGGCCGTCCAGCATGAGAGAGTTGATTTGTGCATTGCGGTAGGCGCCATTAAATCTGGCCAGGGATTTGGTTTCCGCAATATAGTCCTGAAAGTCTCCAATGTTGTGGCCAATGATGACGCAATCAATCCTGTTCATCTCGACTCCTCCAATCTGTAGCTAAAAAGACACCGCCACTTCACTCAGGAGCTTGGAGCTGGTTTCGCGATCGAGATCTGCAAGCTGTTGCGCGAGAGTTTGGATATCGTCATGCCCGTTCCGATTAACCAGCAACACTACTGCATCGCGAACGTCAGGATGTTGGGCCAGCACTGATTCAATCTCACCGAGTTCAATCCGGAAACCACGAAACTTGATCTGGTTATCTGAGCGTCCTATTAATTCAATGTTTCCGTCAGGCAGATAACGCGCCAGATCGCCGGTTCGATAGAGCCGCGCTCCGAAACGATTGCTAAAAAAATCAGGGACGAACTTTTCGGCGGTCAGCGAGGGTTGATTGAGATAGCCTCTGGCCAGCATATCGCCGCCGATGCATAACTCTCCCGGAGCTCCCAATGGCACTGGTTGTAGATTTTGGTCGAGTAAATAAACCTTCGTATTCTGGATTGGCCGGCCCACCGGAACTGAGCGCAGCGTGTTTTCAGTTGGCTGCTTCGGACAAAGATAATTCGTGACGCCGATCGTCGCCTCGGTTGGTCCATAGGCGTTGATGAGACGAGGTTTTGCAATCGGCAGTTCGTACCATTCGGCCAATTTCGCCGGTGCAGCTTTTTCACTCCCGATCACGATTAGGCGAAGTGCCGGCGGTAGCGCTGCCCGTGTACGTGATAACTCAACCACTAACTCATGCCAGTAGGAACTGGGCAGGTTGGCCACAGTCACCCTTTCCCGCTCTATGAATTGCATGAGATCGCCGGGCGACAGCAATTCATCAGATCGCAGCACAACGCACGCGCCGGTCAGCAAACTTGGGAACAACTCTTCGAACGCAACGTCGAAGCTAATGGAGGAAAACTGCAACGCCCGATCACTCGAATTCAAACCGAAACGCTTCAGTATCGACAGGGTGTAATTGACGAACGGGCCATGCCGGACCAGAACACCTTTCGGTTTACCGGTGGAACCCGAAGTGTAGATTACGTAAGCCAGGTTCTCAGGATCCGGCAAGATCGTTGGATTTGTACCGTCCTCGCCCTCAAGGTTAGCGGCCTCGCGATCCAGTCTCAGAGTCATGATGTCATCGGACACGAAGTTCAGATCCGAGCGAGCGTCAGTCACCAGTGCAGGCGCATGGGAATCTCTCAGCATGAAACTCAGTCGGGACGGCGCGTTGGATGGATCGAGCGGCAAGTAGGCAGCACCGGATTTCAAGACGCCGAGAAGTGCGATTACCATCTCGACCGATCGCTGCATGTAGATCGCAACGACAGATTCCGGTCTTACACCTGCGCGCCTCAATCGATGGGCCAACTGATTCGCGCGCCGGTTCAACTGTTCGTAGCTCAACACGCTTCCCGATCCGGCCACTGCCGTTACTTGTGGTGTTCGCCTGACCTGCGCGGCGAACAATTCGTGCAAACATGAGTCGCGCGGGTAGCCGGCCTCCGTGGCGTTCCATTCGATCAATAACTGGTTGCTCTCCTTCGAACTGAGCAACGGCAAATAACCCAGCTGCATGTCAGGATCGCCGGCGATTCCTTCGAGTAAGTTCTGGAAGTTGCGGAGCAGCCGCGAAATCGTGTCGTCCTCAAAAATGTCCGTGTTGTATTCGAGCGCCCCAACGAATTCGTGTCCGCGGTCTTCCATGACCAGATTCAAATCAAATTGCGCGGAGCGGTTCTGCATCACCATTCCCTGCACCGCCCACTGTGAGGCGCCTCGCAACCATGGTGGCGAGTTTTGCAAAGCGAACATGACTTGAAAAATTGGTGTGTGCTTGAGGTCGCGTACCGGGCGTAACTCTTGCACCAGCTTTTCGAACGGAAGTTCCTGATGTGTGTAAGCGTCGAGACATGTTTCGCGCACCGATCGCAGCAATTGACGAAAACTCATATCGTCCGAAATTTGCGACCTCAGGACGAGTGTATTGATAAAAAAGCCGATTAAGTCTTCGATCTCAGTGTGGTCGCGGTTGGCGATTGGTGTACCGACCAGGATGTCTGTCTGTCGTGAGTAACGATAGAGCAGGGTCTTGAAGGCGGCGAGCAAAGTCATGAAGAGTGTCGCGTCTTCGGCAAGCGCCAGTTGCTTGAGTTTCAGCGTCAGAGATGCCGGTAACCTGAAGAGTTGAGTGTTGCCGCGAAACGACTGCACCGGCGGCCGTGGGCGATCGGCAGGCAAGAGCAACAGCGGTGGTGCATCGGCGAGCTGCTTTTTCCAATAAGCGAGCTGCGATTGCATCGCCGGCCTTTGCAGCCATTCTCGCTGGCCCAAAGCGAAATCAAGATATTGGGCCGGCCGTTCAGGAAATGGTGATGGTTCGTTGCTGGCGAAAGCTTCGTACAGCGTCTTTAGCTCGTTGAGGAAAATTGGTATCGACCAACCATCGAAAATGATGTGATAAAAGACGAGCTGGAAAATGAACTTGTCGTCCTCGAGTTGGAGCAGGAACGAGCGCCAGCACGGTCCGTTCGTAAGATCGAATGGCTGCTTAAATTCTTCCCTGATTAAACTCGTTGCCGCGTTCTCGCGTTCTTCTTCCGGTAAGCCACGCAAATCCACGGTTCTCAGAGTTACTACAGCGGGCGGCGCCACAGACTGGATCGATTGTCCGTCTTGCAGCCTGAACGTGGTTCGTAAAATCTCGTGACGCCGGGCGATCTCGGTAAGAGTTTTTTCCATTATGCCGGTGTCGACGGACAGGTTGATTCGAACGGTTAGAGGGCAGTGGTAAGCAGTCGTCCCCGACTGCATGTTGTGCAGGAACCACAGCCTCTCCTGGGCAAAGGAAAGGCTTCCCGACTCAGCCATTCGGCGCGAGAAATCCGGTCCTGTGCGCTGCTCTTCCGCTGGACGAATCTCACGCAGCTTGGCTAGCAGACGTTCACGTTGGCTGGGAGACAGATCCCGAAGCTGGTTACTGATATCGCTCATACCTGGATAAATCTGTGTAATCTGTGGTTAGTTCGCCACGGATTACACGGATGAAATGGATTTAGTCTGCTAATTGCCTTACTTCGCTGATCAGTTGGGAGAGCGTGGCGCTGTCAACCTGCTCAATTCGCCGCTGGACAATTATCTCCGCCTGCTCCGCAATCGTGGGTGAGGTGAAAAATGTTCGCACCGAAATGTCTTCCTGAAACCTCTTCCGGATGCGAGAAATGATCTGAGTGCTCAGCAGCGAGTGTCCACCCAGCTCGAAGAAGTTATCGTAGATGCCAATCATTTTGATCCCCAGCACCTCTTGCCAGATCTCGGCAAGGCCTTGTTCGGTCTCGCCGCGAGGAGCGACGAAAGCATTGCGCAAGCCCGGTCTGGGATGGCTATTTTCAACGGCAACAATTGAAGCTGACCCGTTGCTCGCCGGCTGACGCTTGATCCATTTCTCGAGACGAGTGTGCAGGTCGCCGACCGAAACCACTACCTGAGTCAACGCGCCCGCCGAGAGAATCGCCTGGAAAGCAGCAGTCGCCTGCGCCGGCGTCATGGTGAGATCGGATTGCGTGGATTTGAAATCGATGGCGTGAGTTTCTCCTTCACCGACAAGCCACGTGTCCCAGTTCTCGCTTACCCAGGGCAAGCGGGACGCACGGTTATGCTTGCGCACGAACGCGTCGATGAACGCATTCGCGGCACTGTAAGCTGCAAATCCCAACCCGCCTAAAACCGATGCCAACGAAGAAAAGAGCACGCAGAAATCCGGATCGATCCCTTCGAGCACTTCTTCCAGAACGTACAAGCCGTGGCCCTTGGCTTCGAAGTTCGGTTCACATTGGTCGCGGGTAGTTTCCGGTATCGGGCTGAAGGAAGCACCGCCAAGCAGTCCCGCGAGATAAACGACACCATCAATCCTGCCGAAGCGTTCAAGCGTGACGTTTACGACCTCACGCATCTCGCTGCGGTCGCTCACGTTTGCCTTCAGCACACAGACACTCGCCCCTAGCCTTTCAAGCTCAAGTACTTTTCTAATGCGGGCCGCAGTCTTGGTGTCCCTCCGCTGGTCCAGCCAATCATGCCAGGAGTCGCGCGAGGGTAGTCCGGAACGGCCGGTCAATACGAGTTGCACTGGCAACTTCCTGGCGAAGTACTCTGCCAGCGTTAATCCGATGTTGCCGAGGCCGCCGATGAGTAGATAAGTCCCACCGTCGCGCAACCGTGTGGCCACTCCGGTTGTTTTCAATTGCACCGCCTCGAAATCTTCTGTCCAGCGATAACCGTGGCGGTGCGCGATCGTTTCCGCGGGATCTTCCGTCAACAATTCGCCGGTCAGTTGCCGCGCGACCTGCTCCAGATCCTTACTGCCACGAGAAGGAACGACAATGTCGATGCTCCGGCAAGAGATCTCCGGATACTCTTGCGGAATCACTTTGCAAGGCCCCAAAACGGTGGACTGCTCGAGCCGCAGCGTTTCATCTGCCGTTACTTCCTGGATTTGATCGGAGACCACCGCAATCTCTACGCGCTCGCTGCCGCGGCGTCCCAGCGCCTGGGCCAGATAGAGCAGACTATAAAAGCCGGCCGCTTGCGACTGGTCGAAGAGTTCGCTTCCGGTTAGCGATTCGTCAGCGGCGTCCAGGGTCCAAAAATGAACGATACGAGAGAAGCTCCAATTAGCTTCCTGCAGGTTGCTCAAGAGGTGATCGTAATCATCCGGTTGGGTGCGAGCGATTGTGAAGTTCCGTTCGGAGCCGGCGCAAAATTCTTCACCGGCATTTACCGTAATAACGTTGTGCCCATCCTGTTCAAACAATGCTGCAACGCGCAGCCCGAGGCCACCATCATCAACAAAGATCAGCCATGATTGCTTTTCATGCTGAACGCTATTGGTCTGCAACGACGTCAGTGGAGTTGTTCGCCGCCACGAAGGCAGATAGAACCAGCTCTCGATGTCAGGCTGCTTCTCGAGTTGCACTGACGGCTTCGACTCGTCACCGTTTGATTTAGGTAGCCAGTAGTAACGGCGATCGAAATTGTACGTAGGCAAAGGCACGCGGCGGCGCGGCCGGTCGCCATGCACTTGCGACCAATTCGGTGTGACACCGGCAAGCCAAAGCTTCGCCAGCGTACCTGATATAAAGGACACGTCAGGCTGTTGCTCGTACGAGTTCCTGATCGTCGGTAACGCGACTTGTTCCGCCGCCTTGTCATCGGGTCGTGTTTGGAGTGCAAGACTCGTAAGCGACTGCCCCGGGCCGACCTCGAGCATGACGCGCCGCGGCTCTTTCCAAAGTTCAGTGACCCCATCGGCAAAGCGCACGGTTTGGCACATGTGTCTGGCCCAATAGCCCTTGTCCTGAACGTCTGCTTCCGTGATCCACGTGCCGGTGACATTGGAGATGTAGGGAATCTTCGGCGCATTCAACTTCACTTTCCTGACAACGTTGGTGAATTGTTCGGCGATGGGCGCGAGCAACTGCGAGTGAAAAGCATGGGTCGTCGGCAATCGCCGGCACGCGAGATCTTTGCTCGATAGTTTCTGCTCGCACTCTTTAATGGCTTCGGTCGAGCCGGCCAGGACACAGAGCGCCGGACCGTTGACTGCCGCCACCCACAGTTGCTCAGACAAGTAATCGCGGACTTCAGTTTCGGAGAGCGGCACTGCGAACAATGCCCCGGTGGGAAGTGTCTCGATCATCTGTGCGCGCCTGGCCACGAGTAGCAACGCGTCCTCCAGCGAAAGTACGCCTGACAGACAGGCAGCAACGTATTCCCCAATGCTGTAGCCGAGCATCGCCTGCGGCTTGATCCCCCAACGCATCAGCAGTCTGGCCAGTGCATACTCGATGACGAAAACTGCCGGTTGAGCGATCAGCGTCTCATTGAGCCGTGTGGTTTGCGCATCATTGTCCGCTGGTGCGCGATTCAGCATCCGCCGTAGATCGAGCCCCGTAGAAGACGTTGCGGCCATTACATTTTGCGCGGCATCCGCCGGATAGAAGAACTCGCGCAGATCGCTGCCGAGATGTCCTTTCAGTAGTTCACAACACCGGTCTACTTCTTCGCGGAACGTTTCTTCAGCGGCGTAGATTCCGGCCGCCATGTTCACGTAGTGATCGCCGATACCGGGGAACAAGAATGCAACGGGGCGTTCTCCTGATTGCTCCACACTCTGCCACACCGCGCGCGGATCGTTCGCTCTCAAAGCGGCCGCCGCATCTGACCGATCGCGAGAAACGATGGCAGCGCGGTGAGCAAAGTGATGCCGGCCGGCCTGAAGCGTGTAAGCCACGTCGGGCAGTTGCTGCTCCGGATGTTCGATGAGATGGGTCGCCAGTCTTTGCCTGGCTGCGGCGAGTGAATCCGCGGAACGAGCGCTCAACAACAATACTTGCCACTCGTCCGCCGCGGCGGCAGTTTTTTCTTGCTGCACTGGCGGCGCTTCTTCGAGAATTACATGCGCATTCGTTCCACCCATGCCGAACGAACTCACGCCGGCCCGCCGCGGTTCACCTTCCTTGCGCGGCCAATTTCGTAATTGCGCGTTCACATAAAACGGGCTCTCGACGAAGTCGATTTCCGGGTTCGGCTGCTCGTAATGAAGACTCGCCGGCAATTCTTCATGCTCGAGCGCCAGTACCGTCTTGATCAATCCAGCCACACCCGCTGCCGTGTCGAGATGGCCGATGTTGCCCTTCACCGATCCGATCGCGCAGAACTGCCGCGCCCTGGTCTGTGCGCGAAACGCCTGCGTCAACGCCGCGACCTCGATCGGATCACCCAGCGACGTCGCCGTGCCGTGCGCTTCGATATAGGAGATCGATTCGGGATGAACACTCGCCACGGCCTCTGCTTCAGCTATCACGGCAGCTTGTCCCTCGACGCTGGGCGCGGTGTAGCCAACCTTCAACGCGCCATCGTTGTTGATAGCCGAACCTTTGATCACGGCGCGAATCGAGTCGCCGTCTGCGAGCGCCGCGCTCAATGGTTTAAGCAACACCACGCCCACGCCGCTGCCGCCGACAGTCCCCGCCGCTCGCGCGTCAAACGGCCGGCAGTGGCCATCCGGCGAGATCAGTCCGCCGTCCTGATGGAGGTAACCTGCTCGTTGCGGAAGTCCGATTGCCACGCCGCCGGCCAGGGCCATCGAGCACTCTCCGTTCAGCAAACTTTGGCACGCCAGGTGGACCACGACCAACGAGGTCGAACAAGCAGTCTGCGCTGTGAGACTGGGTCCTTTCAGTCCGAGCTTGTATGACACGCGTGAAGTCATAAAATCTTTGTCGTTAAGAAGCTTGGCCTGAAAACCGCCGACTGAGCGAAACAGCGCGCGGCTTTGCATGAGCTGAAACAGATAAGTGTTCGTCGCCGCGCCCGCGAACATCCCGATCGGCAAGGGGTACGAGATCGAATCGTAACCCGCGTCTTCGACTGCCTCCCACGCACATTCCAAAAACACCCGTTGCTGCGGATCCATCGACTCGGCTTCACGCGGCGTCAAGCCGAAGAACTCAGCGTCAAACCATTCCGGTTTCTCGAACACTGATCCGCGGCGGACATAACGGTCCTGGCGCAGCATCTCGTCACTGACTCCCGCCGCGCGGATTTCGGCTTCACTGAACTCGCGCATCGATTCGACGCCGTTGCGCAGGTTTTCCCAAAACTCGGCCAGGTTCACCGCACCGGGAAAGCGACCCGCCATACCGATAATCGCAATTTCGGACTCAGCCCGCTTCGCGGTTCGTCTTATGTCAGCTCGCTGTCGCGCCTGTACCAGCCACTCTTCAGCCTCACTCGTTCGTGGATCTCCGAGGTGCTCCGCCAGCAAAGCGATCGTCGGGTATTTGAACAAGTCAATTGCTGACAACTGCAATCCCAGCTCGTCGCGTAACCTGCCATGTACCTGGATCAGCAAGAGCGAATGACCACCGAGATCGAAAAAGTTGTCGTGGAGACCGACTTGTTCGACCTTCAACACTTCACGCCAGATCTGCGCCACGCGTCGCTCCAACTCGCTGCGCGGCTCGGCGTAAGGAAGCGCCACGTCGCGCGGGCTCACACCCGGTTCCGGCAGACTGCCACGATCGATCTTTCCACTTGGACTGCGCGGCAAC
>Ga0070689_100000369_pt1 | contig 26486 bp, 17 predicted proteins | sample KBSS23HmetaG_FD_64669 | JGI IMG/M metagenome (GOLD analysis project Ga0070689, IMG submission 64669) | Switchgrass rhizosphere microbial communities from Kellogg Biological Station, Michigan, USA - KBS S2-3H metaG | ecosystem: Host-associated > Plants > Roots > Rhizosphere ...
TGCAGCGGGCCCGGCAGCGCGGCGCCGCGGATCGCGCAGTCGATCGCGATCTTGAGCGGCAGCGGCAGCAGCAGCGCCACCGGCACCAGCAGCAGGTCGAGCAGCAGCATCGCCGCGAGCAGCGGCCACTGCGGCCGCAACAGGCGCAACAGCCGGCGCAGCGAAGCGCGCGCGGGTTCGGTGGTCATGGCTGCGTGGTCATGACTGGGTGGTCATGGTTGGGCACGCGGCACCGGCGGCGCGTCGTTGTCGAACGGCACCGCGCCGTGCTGCTGCATGACGGTCGCGACCGCGTCGATGCAGGCCTGCCGCAGGCTGCGGCGCCGCGACAGCATGCCGGCGCCGAGCAGCAGCGGCAGCACCAGCCACCACGACCACCGCGCGTCGGTTGCGGCCAGCACGATGATGCCGGCGGCGAGACCGAGCAGCAGCAGCAGCGCAGTCGGCGCGGTCACGACGGCGACGCGGACGCAGAGCGCGCGGTCGTAGTGCTCGGGCGCCGTGCAGACGTGCGCCTGCGTGACCGGCCCGGTGCCGACCTGCAGGTCGTGGTCGTCCCACTCGGTGCCGAAGGTCGCGCTGATGCCGGCGGTGCGCAGCGCGCGCTGCAGCTGGCGCATGATCTCGACGCGCTGCGAACTGCCCGGTCCCCAGTAGTGCTGCAGCGGCCGGTGGCCGACGAGCAGCGTGCGCAGTTCCGCGAGCGCGCCGCCGAACGGCCGGCGCCGCCGTCGCGGCGGCGCGTTCTCGCGCGGCCCCGCGCGCAGCCGCGCGGCGAGGCGGCCGTAGGTCCGCACGATCGGGTGCAGGAAGTGCACGAGCGCGACGACGGCGAACTTCTGCCGGCGCTGCGGCGGCGAAAGCACCACCGGCGGCTGCGCGGTCCAGCCCGCGAACAGCGCGCTGGCGACCGACAGGGCCAGCAGCGCGCCACCGACCAGCAGGAACCACGGCGACAGCGGCGTCATTGCGAGCAGCAGCAGCCAGAGCAGGTAGAACTCGATCGTCGCCGGCGCGCCGTCGAGCAGCGATACCTGCCGGTGGTAGAGCGTCTGGAAGAAGCCGGTGCCGAGGAAGCCGTGGTAGACGAACGGCCGCAGCAGCGCCGACGCGCGGCGCGGCGCCGTGTAGACGCGGCCGCTCCAGCGGATGCGGCCGCGTCCCGTGAAGCGGTCGGGGTGCTTGCGCTCGAGCTGGTTCTCGGCGACGCCGTAGCCCGCCTGCTGGCGGAAGTAGCGGCGCAGCGACGGCCGGCGGTGGTGCCAGACGATCGCCGCGGGGCTGAACGCGAGCGTGAGCCCCTGGTCGCGCAGGCGCCAGCACAGGTCGACGTCGTCGCCGGCCGCGCGGTGCACCGGGTCGAAGCCGCCGAGCGCCAGCAGCAGGTCGCGCCGGAACGCCATGTTCACGCCGGGCAGGTGGTCGGCGCGCACGTTGTCGAGCAGCACGTGCGTCGGGTTGCCGGGGCACATCGCGAGGAACTGTGCGATCAGGCCGTCCGACGCGGGCGTCAGGTTCGGTCCGCCGGCGCCGGCGTAGCCGCCGGCCAGCATCGTCGCGACCAGGTAGTGCAGCCAGTCGGCGTCGGCGAACGCGTCCGAGTCGATGTAGGCGACGATCTCGCCGCTCGCGACCTCGGCGCCGACGTTGCGCGACGCCGACAGGCCGAGGTTGCGGTGGCCGTCGTGCACGACCAGGCGCACGTGGTCGCGATGCCGTGCGGCGATCGCGAGGCTGTCGTCGGTCGACCCGTCGTCGACGAGTACGACCTCGTAGTCGGGGTAGCGCAGGTGCGCGAGCGAGCTGAGCGTCTCGTCGAGGGTCGCGCCGCCGTTGTAGTTGCAGACCACGACCGATACGCGCGGCCACGACGTGCGCGCGCCGAAGGGCGCCTGCGCGAAGCGCCGCGCGACCACTTCGTAGGCGGCCTTCGGCCGGCGCCCCGCGTCGACGAGGCCGAACTGCCAGTCGGCGACGCGGTGGCCGCCGACGACCCAGTCGTCGGTCCACGCGAACACCGCGACGCCGCAGCAGCCCTTCTCGAACGCGAGCTGCAGCGTCCAGTCGAGCAGTTCGGCCTGGCTGCTGGTGCCGCGGCGGATCGAGTCGTCGCCGACCTCGCCGAGCAGCAGCGGCTGGCCCCTGGTCTCGATCAGCAGCCGATCGAGGTAGCTGCCGAGCGTCCGCGCCTCGCGCAAGTAGACGTTCGCGGTCTGGAAGTCGAGGAAGTCGAGCGCCAGGTACTCGGTCGACGGGAAGTTGCCGTACGTCACGAGGCCGTCCGGGTCCTCGCGCTTGGCTGTTTCGTAGAGCGCCTGCAGGAAGCGGTAGATCACCGGCCGGCCGTGCAGGCGCACGACGAGCGGCGGGATCTCGTTGCCGATCGCGTAGGCGAGCACGACGTCGGGGAACGCACGGCAGCGCGCGACCGCGTCGCGCACGACGGTGGTCGCTGCCTGCAGCGCGCGCGCGTCGTCGAAGCAGCACGTCGTCGCTTCCCAGTGGATGCCGATCAGCACGCGGAGCCCGGCCGCGCGCGCTTCCTCGAGCAGCCAGTCGGGTGGCGGCGTGTAGGTGCGGATCGTGTTGACGTGGGCCGCGCGCATCAGCGCGAAGTCGGCGCGCACGACCGCGGGCGGCGGGAACAGGTCACCGTTGCCGTCGGCTGCGAACGTGCCGTAGGTGACGCCGCGGACGATGAACTTGTCGTCGCCGATGCAGAGGAACGGTCCGCGCACGGCCGGCCGCGGTCCGCCAGTTCCACGCAGCAGCGCAAATGCGTGCTCGGGCGCAGCGGGCTGCAGGCGGTGGCGTGGTGGTGCCGGTGATGGTTGCGGACGGTCGGGATCGAGGCGCATGGACGCGAGGGCCTGCTGTCGCGCGGCGAGGAGGCGGTGCCACCGAACTACGATGGCCGCGGGACCATCGGTCCGACAAGTTCGGCTGCGGCGCGCCGTGCCCGAGTGATCTTCAGCCGCCGACGATGCCCGTGGCGGCGTCCGACACCACGGCCTGCAGCGGATTGCCCGCGTAGAGGTCGGGCACCACGGCCTGCTGGTGGAACGTAACGCCGATCAGCCCGGCATCGTCGGGGACCGCGGTCTGCCACAGCGCCACCTGGCCGCTGCCGACGATCAGGTCGACGTAGTCGGCGCTCGTGAACAGTGTGCAGTTCGGCATGCCGATCGCCTGCAGGTCGTACGGCAGCGGCCCGAGCGACGACATGGTGTCGGAGAAGCCGGTGAGCATCACCGCGACGTTCTGCGGCACGTCGAACACGCGCACGCGCAACGTGGCACCGATGCGGGGCGTGTCCTCGGGCACGAGCCGCGCCGACGGATTGCCGCAGCCGATGCCGACCTTGACGTGGCTGCTGCGCGCGCCGCGGCGCGCCATCGACGTCAGGCCGCGCGTGCTGATCTCGACGTAGCTCTGGCCCGACGGCAGCGGTGGGACCGTGGGCAGACCGTAGAGGTTCGAGCCCCACGCCTTCAGCGTGCCGTCGGACAGACGCGCGAGCGAGTGGCTGTCGCCGGCCGCGATGCCGACGTAGGTGCGACCCGGCGGCAGCGGCGGCACGTTGCACTGGCCCCACGTGTTGTTGCCCCAGGCCTGCAGCGTCCCGTCGCTCAGGCGCGCGAGCGAGTGGTTCCTGCCGGCAGCGATCTCGACCGCCTGCAACCCGGCGGGCAGCGGCGGCACGTTGCACTCGTTGTAGGTGTTCGCGCCCCAGGCGCGCACGGTGCCGTCGCTGAGCAGAGCGAGGCAGTGGTTGTTGCCGGCCGCCAGGCACACCGGCACGACGCCGGGCGCGAACGTCGGCAGCGAGGCCACCGGTGCAGAGGCGCCGCCGAGCGCGATCATGCCGTTGGCGCGGAGGCCCACGCACCAGTCCATGCCCGCCACGACCTGCACGTAGGTGTTGCTCGGCGATGGCAGCGACGGCGTGTTGCCGCGGCTCGAACCCCACGTGATGAGGTTGCCGTTGTCGAGCATGCCGAGCGCATGCTCGAGGCCAGCGGCGATCTGCGTGCAGACGCGGTTGCCGGTGATCGCCGGCACATCGAGGCGGCCGTTGTCGTCGCCACCCCACGCGATGACCTGGCCGTCGACGAGCCGCGCCACGCCGAAGTCGGCGCCGCGCGCGAGTTGCACGAAGTCCGCGCCGTTGCGCGGCGGCACGCCCGCTTGCCCGTACTGGTTCTGACCCCAGCACGTGATGCCGCCGTCGGAGCGCAGCGCGACACAGTGGTTCTGGCCCGCGGCGATCGCCGTGACGGCACCGGCAGGCAGCGGCGGCATCATGCAGGCGTGGTGGCTGCAGTCGCCGCAGAAGACGAATCCGCCGTTCGCGAGGCGCGCGATCGTGTTGCCGCCGCCCACCGCGACCTCGACGTAGGTGCCGGCGGTGTTCACGTTCGGCAGCGGCAGGCCGGGACTGGTGCCCCAGCTGCGCGCGCTGCCGTCGGACAGCAGCGCCACCGAGTGGGCCTCACCGGCATCGACCTGGATGCACGTGAGTCCGGTCGGGATCACCGGCACGTTGAGCTGGCCCAGCGAGTTGTCGCCCCACGCGACGATGACGTTGTCGCTGCGCACGGCCACCGAGTGCGAACTGCCCGCGGCGATCCGCGTGTAGGTGCGGCCCGGCGGCAGCGGCGGCACGTTGCACAGCGACGGGAGACCGAGCGCGAGCACGGTGCCGTTCGACAGCAGCAGCAGCGTCTGGTCGATGCCCGCAGCGAGCGCGGTCACGTAGGTGCCAGGTGGCGGTTGCGCAGTGTGTCCCGGGCCGAAGTGGTCGGCGCCGAAGCCGACGACGACGCCGTCCGATCGCAGTGCGAGCGAGTGGTGCTCGCCGGCGGCGATGCGCAGGTAGACGGTGCCCGGCGGCAGCGGTGGCGGCGACGCCTGGCCCTCGGTGTTGCGGCCGAACGCCGCGATCGTGCCGTCGGCAGCCAGCGCGAGCGTGTGCTGTTCACCCGCGGCGATCTGCACGTAGTCGTGGCGGTCGCTGGTCGCACTGTCGAAGTTCTGCAGGCCCCAGCCGACGACGGCGGACTGCCCGGACACGGCGCGCATCGGCGCGAGCGCCAGCAGCAACAGCACGAACCCGAACCCGAACCCGAACCGCATCCTGAGCGAGCGGACCCGATCGGCGCGCGCGGCGCAACCAATCACTCCACGCAACACCATCGAGTTCGCGGCCATCCCGTTGTTGGTGCCCCGGCAGCAGGGAGTTGCGCGCGGTCGGACCGGCAGCAGGGCACCGCCGGGCCCCGCGCGCGAGCGCCCGCTCCGGGCTCTCCTCGAGGCGCTGCCCCTACGCGTCCTGGCCGGTTGCCCGGTCAGGAAATGTGATCGCCTCCGACAGGGTGTAGGAGGCGCCGGCTACCGTTCGCGCTATGCCCTCCCGCCGCCCCCAGGCCGCCGCGTCGGTGGCCGACGCCGAGTTCACCGTACTCAAGGTGCTCTGGCAGCTCGGGCCCGCGGTCGTGCGCGACGTGCAGCAGGCGCTCGAGGCGCACGGCCGCGTCTATGCCTACACGACGGTGCAGACGCTGCTGCAGCGGCTGTGCGACAAGGGGCTCGTGCGCAAGGACGAGCGCGCCGCTGCGCACGTGTTCCGCGCGGCGCTGAGCCGCGAGCAGCATGCGAGCGCGCGCGTGGCGGCGGTCGTCGACGACGTACTCGACGGCGCGTTGGCGCCGTTGCTGCTCGGCCTCCTGCCGAAGAGCAAGTTCACGGCCGCGGAGATCGCGCAGTTCCGCGCGCTGCTCGACGCCGCGGAACGGCGCGCCGCAGAGCCACCGGAAGGCGGCGACGCGTGAACCCGCTCGCGGGTTGGCTGCTCTACAACACCGCCGCGGCGGCGGTCCTTGCGCTCGCCGTCGCCGCGGTGCAGCGCAGCACGAAGGCGCCGCCCGCGTTGCTGCACGCGCTGTGGTGGCTGGTGCTGCTGCAGCTGTGCTGGCCGGTCCGCGTGCTGGTGCCGCTGTGGCCGGCGGCGCCGGCGCCGACCGCACCGATCGCGATCGTTGCCGATGCCGCTGCCGCGCGCGCCGCGACCGACGTCGCGGTTGTTCCTGCTGCTGCGAACGACCCCGTGCTGCCCGCGTTGCCCGTGGCTCCCGCCGTATCTCCCGCTGGGTCGCCGGCGGCGGCAACGCCTGGCCCCGATGTACTCGCACTGGCGTGGCTCGCCGGCTCGTTCGCCGTCGCGCTCTGGCTGTCGGTCGCGGTCACGCGCGCGCATCGGCGGCGGCTGCGGTTGCCGCCGGCGCCGCAGTGGCTCGCCGCGGAGGTCGCGGCGCTGTGCAGCCAGCTCGGCATCCGCAGCCCGCTGCTGCGCGACGATCCCGCCGCCGCGACGCCGTACGTGTGGCCGTTCGGCCGGCCCTGCGTGGTCGCCGGCGCCGCCGCGCTGCAGGCGATGCTGCCGGCGGTGCGCACGGCCGTCCTCGCGCACGAACTCGCGCACCTGCGCCGCGGCGACCGCATCTGGCTCTGGCTCGAGTGCGCGCTCGCGGCGGCGCTGTTCTGGCATCCGCTGTTCTGGTTCGCACGCGCGCGCGCGCGCGAACAGGCCGAGCTGGCGTGCGATGCGTGGGCGATCCACCTCGCGCCGGCGGCGCGCCTCGGCTACGCGCGCGCGCTGGTCGACGCACTCGACACGGCACATCCTGCGCCGGCCCTGCCGGTCCTCGCCTCGAGGCCCGCAGCGCGGCGCGCTTTCGAACGGAGGTTGGCGATGGTCCTGCAGCGATCGGTTCCCTGGCGGTTGTCGAAGTGGGCGGGCGCGGGCGTGGCGGTGCTGGCAGCCGCGGCAGCCGTCGTGCCCGTGCGCGCGCAGGAGCGCGCGGCGGAGCGGGCGGCGGAACGCGATCGGCCGCGCATCGAGATCCGCATCGACGGCGTGCCCATCGAATCGCTCGACGCGCGGCAGCGCGAACGCGTGCTGCGCGGGCTCGGCCTCGAGGGCGAGGCGCTGCGCCTCGCGCTGCAGGCGCGTTCGCTCGACGCCGCTGCGGCCCAGGAACCGAAACCCGCGCCGGCACCGGCGCCAGCTCGGGCACCCGCCGCGCGCGAACGCGCGCCGCGGGGCCGGCTGCAGCCGCGCCAGGACGACCGCAGGGTGGCCGACGAGCCGGCCGCGCCGGGCACCGACGTCGGCGCCGTCGTGCGCGAAGCACTCGCGGAAGCGCGCAAGGAACTCGCGACCGACAGCGACCTGCGCGAACTCGGCATCACGGACGACGTGCTCTCGGTGCTCGACGCGATCGAGGCCGGCCGGGACTTCGGCGGGCCGCTGCAGAACGTCATCGACCAGGCGATCGCCGGCGCCGGGCGCATGGCGCGGCGCGAGATCGCGGCGGATCCCGACCTGAAGAAGCTCGGCATCGCCGACGACCTGGCGGGCCTCGTCGACGGCCTGCTGCAGAACAAGGACGTGCAGGCGGGCCTGGGTACGCTGGCGAAGAAGGCGATGCACCAGGCGCTCGCGGAAGTGCGCGCCGAACTGGCCGCCGATCCCGACCTGAAGGCGCTCGGCATCGATCGCGAACTGCAGAAGATGTTCGACGGTCTCGAGCAGGGCCGGCTCGACCTCGATGGCCTGACGCCGCTGATCCAGAAGGCCATCGACGGCGCGATGCGGCAGGTGCACCGCGCCGGCGCGCGCGACGACCGCGACGAGCGCGACGAGCGCGACGAGGAGAAGCCCGCGTCCGCGCCGCGGGAGCAGCGGCGCGGCCGGACCGGCCGGTAGCCCGTCACGCCGGCGCGCGCGTGAAACGCGCCGGCGGTTCGCGCATCCTTCCGGCATGGACCGGGCCAAACCGCGCGCCGCCAGCGCGTCGATCGTCGCCGCCGTGCTGTGCGGCTGCAGCAGCGTGCAGCCGTCGACGCACGTGCTGGCTGCCGCCGAGACCGTGACCGTGACCGACGGCGCGCTGCTGCCGTCCGCCGAACTGCACATTCCGCAGTACGCCTCGGTGGTGTTCCGCAACGAGCGCGGCGCCGGCGATATCGAGGTCGCGCTCGACCGCGAACTCGGCCAGAGCCAGGGCTGCGCGACGACGCTGCACTTCGAGGCGGTTGGCCACGGCGCCGTCGCGCGCGCGCTGCCGCCACACGGCATCGCCACGATCTGCTTCCACGAGGCGGGCACGTTCCCGTTCGTGGTGCGGACCGCGGCCGGCGAACTGCACGGCAGCATCGTCGTCGGGGGTGCGCGATGACGCCGCGCGCGCAGGCTGCGTTGCTCGTGCCGCCGCTGCTGCTGCTGGGTGCGTGCAGCAGCCTGTCGTCCACGGTGCACGACGATGTGCCGCAACCGCACACGCTCGCCGTGCTGCCGTTCGCCGGCGACGCGCCGGCGCCGACGCGCGAACTCGCGCGCGGCCTGTTCGCGGCGCGCCTGCGCGAGCTCGGCTACCGCCTGGTCGAACCGGCCTACGTCGACCGCGTGCTCGCCGAGAATGGCTGGCTCGCGGACCCGGACGCGTTCACCGCGTCGACGCTGCCGCTGGCCGCTGCGATCGAGCGGCTGGGCTGCGACGGCGTGCTGGTCGCCGACGACCTCGACGAGAGCCACTACAACCTGCTGCTGCTGCGCCGCCAGGCGGTCACCGGCCATCTGCGCATCCTCGACCGTTCCGGGCGCGAGTGGTGGACGGCGAGCCACAAGGTCGCGACGACCGGCGGCTTCCTGCTGCAGAGCGGTCAGGTGCTGACCGAACTGCGCGCGCAGGGCATGCACGGCAATTCGGCGGCGACGATCGCGCTCGTCGACGGGCTGATCGAGGACGTCGCGGGCACGCTGCCGCGCGACGAGCGCACCGCGGAACCGACTGCGCCGGGACGGCCGCTGCAGGTCGGCGCCGTCGCGGTGCAGCGCGGCGGCGACGGCGGCACGCGCCTGCTCGTCAGCGCGACCGCGACAGAGGGAGCAAGCGTCTGGTTCGATCTCGGCGGCGACGTCGTCGGCGTGCCGATGACGGGCATCGGCGAGCGCTTCACGGGCGCGATCGACGTGCCCGCCGGCGTCGCCACGGCGACGCTGCGCGTGCGCGCGCGCGATCCGTTCGGCGGCGAGCAGCAGGCGGAGGTGCGGCAGTGACCGCGCGCAGCAAGCTCGCGGCGCTGCTGGTTGCGGCGCTGCTCGCCGGCTGCTCCGGCGTCGCGGTGACGCGGCAGATCGATCCACGGCTGCCGGCGCTGCGCGCGACCGGCTACCGCATCGCGGTGGTGCCGTTCCAGGTCAGTGCCCCCGAGGACGCGTTCCTGACGTCGTCGCTGGGGCCGGTCGGCGAAGTGCTGGCGCTCGAGGGCGGCGCGAACCTGCCCGACCGCGCGCGGCTCGGCCAGGTCATGCGCGCCGACGTGCTGGCGTGGCTCGCGCAGACGCCGTTCGAGGTCATCGACACCTGGGGCAGCGACACGCGGCTCGCGCACGCGGGCTTCGACGGCGACGACATGCGGCAGCCGTCGCGCGCCAAGGAGATCGCGGCGCTGCTGCAGGTCGACGGCGTGCTGTTCGGCGACGTCACGCGCTGGAACCGCTCGTACTACCTGCTGCAGTCGACCGCCGACGTCGGCCTGCGGCTCGAACTGCGCGACGCGGGCGGCGACGTGCTGTTCACGACGTCGCGCGTCGAGAGCGTCGGCTCGGGCATCACTGGCGGGCCGACCGGCTTCGTGTCAGCGGCGACCGAGCCGCTGGCGGGCCTGCGCGGTTCGAACCTGCGCGAACTGATGCGGTCGGCGGCGCGCAACGCCGCGCTCGACCTCGGCGGCAACGGGTCCGAGCCGGCGGGGGCCGCCGACGGCGCCGCGGCGATGGCGCCGCGCCTCACGCTGGTGTCGCTCGCGCGCGCGCGCGACGGTGCGCTGCGCCCCGGCGATCGCGTCGACGTGATCGCGGTCGGCACGCCCGCCTGCGACGTCCGGTTCGACCTCGGCCGCCTGCGCGTCGGCGTGCCGATGCAGCAGGTCGCGCTCGACCAGGACCCGCGCGGACCGCGCGCGACCTATGCCGGGCACTACGTCGTGCAGCCGGGCGACCCGGCGCTGGCATTGCCGCTGTTCTGCACGGTGCGGCGGCCGGGCGCGCACGGCCAGCCGACGCGCTACCGCTGGGACGGCACGATCGCGCTCGCGGGGCCGCCGATCGATCCAGCGCGCGGCGATCGCGGCGCGAACGCGGAGCCGGGCGAGGGACGGCCCGGGCCGCGATCACGATGACCAGTCGCGCGCGCGGCGCGTCGATCACTTCGGCAGCGTCGGCGGCGTGAACTGCTGCTGGCTCGTCAGCGTGCGCAGGAACTCGACGAGCTGCCCGATCTCGGCGTCGTTCAGCGTGCGGTTGATCAGCTCCGGCGACTTGCGCTCGTGCTCGCGGCCGCCGCCGGCGAGGAAGCGCACGGCCTCGGTGAGATCGGCGACGCTGCCGTCGTGGAAGTACGGCGCGGTGACCGCGACGTCGCGCAGCGTCGGCACCTTGAAGAAGCCGATCATGTTGGGGTTGTTGAACGCCTTCTCGCCGCCGGCCCCGGGGTCCGGCTTCTCGGCGTCCATGCCGAGGCCGGTGTTCTTGAACGACTTGTCCGTGAACAGCGGCTCCGGGTGGCAGACGTAGCAGCCGGCCTTGCCCTTGAACAGTTCGTAGCCCTGCTGAGCGGCGACGCTGATCGCGTCCTTCTTGCCTGCCTGCCACTGGTCGAACGCCGAGTTGCCGGCGTTCAGCGAGCGCAGGAACGTGGCGAGCGCGTCGACGATCGTCTGCTCGCTCGGCGCATCGAGCCTGGCGGCCTGGAACTGCGCGACGTAGCCGGGCACCGCGGCGAGCGCCTTCGCCACGACCGCGGGATCGCCGCCGTTCTGGCTCTTCCACGCCGCGGTGATGTTCTTCTCGAGCGACGGCGCGCGGCCGTCCCAGTACCAGCGGTCGAGCTTGCCGACGCTGTACATGGTCGGCGCGTTGCGCGTGTTCATGCTGCCGTCGTCCTTCGGCGCGGTCTTGCGGCCGTCGGTCCACGCCTTGTCGGCGTGGTGGCAGGTGCTGCACGACGTCTTGCCGGTGCCCGACAGGCGCGGGTCGAAGAACAGCATCTTGCCGAGCTCCTGACGCGCGGCCGCGACCGGATCAGCGGGCGCGGAGCCGGCATTGGAGTCGCGGCCGCACGCGGCCGCCAACGCGACGAGAACGAAGACGCAGGCTCGGAACATGGCTACCTCCGCAGTTGCCGTGCAGGCTACTGCGCGCGGCGGCGCGGTGCGAGCGGCCGAGTCCGGACGGCGTCATCACACGCGCGCGACCGCGACCTTCAGCGGCGGGCGGCCATCGAACGACGGGAAGTCCGCGGCGGGCGGCAGCAGCTCGAGGTCGCGCAGCGGCCGGCCGGCCTTGTCGGCGCTGCGCCGCAGCGCCGCGCACCAGTCTTCAGCAGTGACCTCGGGCACGTGGTTGGTCGCGATCGCGACGCCGCCGTCGGCGAGCGCCAGCACGCACGGCTTCCACAGCGACGCATAGTCGCGCACGACGTCGACGGCGCCGAACGGTCCCTTCGCGAAGCGCGGCGGGTCGAGCAGTACGACGTCGAACCGCCGGCGCTCGATGCGCGGATACGGGCGCGCACGGCCGCGGCGCTGCACCGGCTGGCCCGCGAGCTGGCGCAGCACCGGGATGCAGTCGGACGCCAGCGTCCGGAAGCGCGCGCCGTGCACGCCGTTCAGCTCCGCGTTGCGCTGACCGACGGCGAGCGCGGAGCCGGCGAAGTCGACGTTGAGCACCTCCCTGCTGCCGCCGGCGAGCGCGGCGATGCCGGCGCCGCACGTGTAGGCGAACAGGTTCAGCACGCTGCGGCCGTGCGCCAGCGCGCGCAGGGCGGCGCGGCCCTCGCGCAGGTCGAGGAACAGCCACGGATCCTGGCCGCGATGGCGCGCGCGGATCAGGAACTGCACGCCGGCCTCGCGGCACACATGCTCCTGCAGCGCGCGTTCGCTCGGCGCGTGCGGCTGCGGCGCAGTTGCATGGGCGCCGCCGCCGCGGTGGTTCGCGGCGACCGCGAGGTCGAGCCCGAGCCGCCGCGCGACGTGCGTGCCGAGGACCTCGGCGTCGTCGTGCGACAGCGGCGCGCGGAACGTCTGCAGCAGCAGCAGCGGCCCGTAGCGGTCGATCGTGAGGCCGGGCTCGCCCTCGGCGATGCCGTGGAACAGACGGCAGCAGTCGGTGTCCGCGGCAGCGAGGCTCGCGAGCAGGGGCTGCCGCCGTTCGAGGGCGCGGTCGACGTCGGTGAGCAGGGCCTCGGGCAGCATCGGCGGACCGGGAGCGGCGCGCAGGATAGCAACGCCGGGCCTTCTCGCGGCGCGGCGCTTCCGGTAACTGAGTGGGCATGACCACCGACCAGGCCGGTGTTGTTCTGCGGTTGCGGCGCGAACTGCGCGCGCGGCTGCGGCAGGGTGCGCAGGAATTGTCGCTGACGGCGGCCGACGCCGCGCTGCTGCTCGACGAACTCGGCCGGCTGCAGCAGAGCAACGAGCGGCTGCGCCGGCAGAACCGCCGCGTGCGCCAGCGCCTGCAGAGCGCGGGCCAGGACGCCGGCGCCGGCGGCGACGGCGACCACGTCGACGTCGACGACGACGGCCGGCCGCTCGACGACGACGCCGGCGACGGGCCGGCGGACGCGCCATGAGCCGCATCGTGCTCGTGCACTGGCACGAGCAGGAGGCGCAGGAGCGCGCCGCGCGGCTGCAGCGGCACGGCCACGAGGTGCTGGTGCACTGGCAGCAGGACGCGGGCAGCCCGGGGCCGCTGCGGTCGCTGCCCCAGGACCTGCCCGACGTCGTCGTGCTCGACCTCGGCCGGCTGCCGTCCCACGGCAACGCGATCGCGACCTCGCTCCGCGCGCGCAAGGCCACGCGCACGCTGCCGCTGGTGTTCGTGCCGGGCGCCAAGGACAAGACCGCGGCGATCCGCGCGCGCTTCCCCGACGCGGTGTTCGCGCCGTGGCCGCGCATCGCCAGCGCCGTGAAGCGCGCGATCGCCTCACCACCGTCAGCGCCGGTCGTGCCAGCGGGGCCCGACTACTCGGGCACGCCGTTGCCGAAGAAGCTCGGCATCCGCGCTGGCAGCCGCGTCGCGTTCGTGCGCGCACCCGCGGAGTTCGCGCGCGCACTCGGCAAGCTGCCGGCCGGCGTCGTCCGCGCGCCGAAGCTGCGCGCCGACCTCGACGTCGTGGTGCTGTTCTGCCGTTCGCTGCAGGAACTGCGCGCCGACTTCGCCGGCGCGGCGCGCTGCCTCGCCGACCGTGGCGGCCTGTGGGTGGCGTGGCCGAAGAAGGCGTCGCGCGTGCTCACCGACCTCGACGACAACGTCGTGCGTGCCGTCGGGCTCGACGCGGGGCTGGTCGACAACAAGGTCTGCGCGATCGACGCGGTGTGGTCGGGCTGCCGGTTCGCGCGCCGCCGCAAGCCACAGCCGGGCTGAAGGCCGCCAGCGCCGCAGCTCACCACGCCGCGAGCACGTTCGCGCGCAGCCACAGCCAGCCCGCCGCGAGCGCCAGCGTGACGAACGCGATCGGCACGCCGGTGCGCGCGTGCACGCGCGCCCAGCTGCCGCGTTCGGGCTCGACGCCGAGCGCGCGCGCCTGCTCGACGACGATCAGGTTGGCGATCGAGCCGACCAGGAACAGGTTGCCCGCCAGCGTACTCGCGAGCGCGAGGATCGGCCCGGCCTGCGGGTGGCTCGCGGCCGGCAGCAGCAGCATGACGAGCGGCACGTTCGAGATCACGTTCGAGCCGATCACCGTCACCGCGAACAGGCCGGCCGGCGCGCGCACGTCGAGGCCCGCAGCCGCGGCGCTGTCGAGCCAGCGGTGCGCGTGGCCGGCGGCCAGCAGCGCGTGGTTGACGACGAACAGGCCCATGAACAGCACCAGCAGCGGCCAGTCGACGAGCCCGAGCAGGTCGCGCGTGCCCTGGCGCCGCGACAGTAGTACTGCGCCGCCTGCGAGCAGCGCGAGCACCGCGTTCGGCAGCGGGCACCAGAACAGTCCGAGTACGAGCAGCAGCAGCACAGCGAGCCCCTTGCCGGTCTGCCCGCGGTCGAACGCGTGTTCGGCCTGCGACCGCGGCGCGGCGGCGCGTTCGAAGCGGCCGGCCCAGGCGCGCGCGAGGATCGCCCAGGTCGCCAGCAGCCCGAGCAGCGCCGGCGGCAGCCCGTCGATCAGGTAGCGCGAGAACGACAGGTGCAGCGTCTGGCCGATCAGCAGGTTCTGCGGGTTGCCGAGGATCGTCGCGGCCGAGCCGGTGTTGCTCGCGGCGGCGAGGCCGAGCAGGAACGGCACCGGATCGAGGCCGCGCCGGCGGCAGACGTCGACGAGCACCGGCGCGACCGCGAGGCAGACGACGTCGTTGGTCAGCACCGCGGACAGCGCGCCGGCGGTCAGCACGAGTTCGAGCAGCAGGCGCTGCGGCGACGTCGGCCGCGCGGCGAGCGCACGCGTGATGGCTGCGTAGAAGCCGCTCAGGCGCAGCTGCGCCGACAGCAGCATCAGGCCGAGCAGCAGGCCGAGCGTGCCGACGTCGATCGCGGCCCAGGCGCGCTCGAGCGGCAGCGCGCGCAGCGCGACCAGCAGCACGGCGCCGAGCAGCGCGATGCCGGTGCGGTCGAGGCGCGTTCCCGGCAGGCCGCCGCACACCATGCCGGCGTAGACCGCGAGGAACACGGCGAGGGGTGTGTCCAAGGCGGCGATGTTGCCGGCGCGCGCGCGCGGCGCAAGCGTGGCGTCGCGCGCGGCGACCGTGCTTGTGCGCGCGCGGCGCGGCGGCTCCACTGCTGCCATGGCGGTGCGCGACTTCGGCATGCTCTTGCAGTTCGCGTCGTCGCTCGCCGACGACGCGCGCGCGATCGCGCGGCGGTTCTTCCGCGGCGACGACGGCGCCGAGCAGAAGGACGACCGCACGCCCGTGACGAAGGCCGACCGCGCGATCGAGCGGCGCTGGCGCGAACGCATCGCCGCCGAGTTCCCGCACGACGGCGTGCTCGGCGAGGAGGAGGGGGCGGTGCGGCTCGACGCCGAGTGGCTGTGGGTGCTCGACCCGATCGACGGCACCAAGGCGTTCGCGAGCGGCAACCCGATGTTCGGTTCGCTGCTCGGCCTCATGCACCGCGGTGACCCGGTGCTCGGCGTGCTCGACGCACCGGCGCTCGGCGAACGCTGGCTCGGCGCCCGCGGGCTCGGTGCTTCGCGCGACGGCGCGCCGATCCGCGTGCGCGCGCCGCGGCCGCTCGGCCGCGCGGTGATGTACTGCACGACGCCGGATCCGATGCGGCAGGTGGCGGGCTTCGAGCGGCTGCGGCAGCACGTGCAGTGGACCGTCTACGGCGGCGACTGCATCAGCTACGCGCTGGTCGCGTCGGGCACCGCCGACCTCGTCGTCGACCGCGGGCTCAAGCCGTACGACTGGTGCGCGCTGGTGCCGATCGTCACCGAGGCCGGCGGCGTGATGGTCGACTGGGAGATGGCGCCGCTCGGCCTCGGCTCGTCGGGCGCAGTGATCACCGCGGCGTCGCGCGAACTGGCGCAGGCTGCCAGCGCCGAGCTCGTGGCCGCTGGCTGATGGCCCGGGTGCTCACGCGCCCTTGCGGCGCGGCCGGGTCGGTGCGCGGGCCGGCCGCTTGCGCTTGCCGGCCGGCCGGCGCGAAGTGTTGCGCGGGCGCGCGCGCGGCTTGGCGACGGCGCGGCGCTTGGGCACTGCCGCGAGCGTGCGCGCGTGCGCGCGCTCGAGCAGGTCCGCGAGCATCTCCCATTCCGGCTCGCGGTCGAGCCACGCGATCACCCAGCCCTTGCTGCCGACGTACGGCGCGATCGCGAAGTGCGGGTCCTCGACGAGGAACGCCTGCTCCTCGCGCGTGGTGGCGATGCCGAGGTTGGGGCGGCCGCCGTAGCTGCCGAACGAAGCGAAGATCCTGCCGCGGGCCGTGAAGTTGGGGTGGCCCCAGCTGGTCTTCTCCGCACACTCGGGCAGTCGCGCGCACAGCGCGCGCAGCCGCGCGAGGTACTCATCGGGCTGCATGCGCGCATGGTACTGCGCGGGTGGCAAAGGTCCGGCGAACGAATCCGGGCGCGCGCGCAGGTTCGTGTTGCGGTCGGGTCCGCGACGCCCCAGGCATCAGCCCCAGCCATGAGCCCCGGCCATCAGTCGGCGGCCGCCGCCGCCAGCAGGTCGAACAGCCCCGAGATGCGCGCGGGCTGCGTCGCGAGCGCCTTGCGCAGCAACGCGACGTCGGCGGCGACGGTGGCGCGCCGGCGCGCGCGCGTGACGGCCGTGTAGACGAGCGGCGCGTGCAACAGCGCGCTGTCGCGGTCGGGCAGCACGGCGAGGACTTCGTCGAACTCGGAACCCTGGCTCTTGTGCACGGTGATCGCCCACGCCGTCTCGTGCGGCGGCAGCCGCAGCGGCAGGAACTTGCGCGGCTCGCCGCCGCGCTGGCCCGGGAACCACGCCAGCAGGCGCTCCTCGTCGTCGGGCCAGAGCACGCCGAGGTCGCCGTTGAACAGGCCCGTCTGCGGATCGTTGCTGGTGATCAGCAGCGGGCGGCCGCGGTACTGCGGGCCGGCGCCGATCGCTGCGCGGGCGCGCAGCAGCGCTTCGACGGCCGCGTTGCAGGCGTCGACGCCGAACGGCCCGTGCCGGACCGCGCACAGGACGCGCAGCGTCGCCTGCTTCGCCAGCGCGTCAGCGGCGGAGGAGGCCTCGACCTGCGCCTGCAGCAGCTCGCCGAACGGCTGCAGCAGCGCGTTGGCGTCCGGCGGCGACACCAGGCGCAGGTCGTCGCTGCCGCGCTGCAGCGCCGCGATCGCGGCGTCGGCGTCGCGCGCGGCGACGGCGGCCGCGAACGCGCCGATGCCGTGGCTTTCGGCAAAGCGCCAGTTCCGGCGCAGCGCGACGACGTGGTCGGCGAACGGGGCGGCGGCAGTGACCGGCAGTCCGACGCCGAGGTGTTCGCGCACGAACGCGGCGAGGCCCGGACCGACGGCGGTTGCGGCCGGCACCGTGTGGCACAGGTCGCCGAGCACCTGGCCGGCGGCGACCGAACTGAGCTGGTCGCGGTCACCGAGCAGCACGAGCCGCGCGGTCGGCTTCAGCGCCGCCAGCAGCGCGTCCATCAGTTCGAGGTCGACCATCGACGCCTCGTCGACGACGACGACGTCGTGCGGCAGCGGCGACGCGGCGTTGCGGCGGAAGCCGTCCTCGAGGGCGAGATAGCCGAGCAGGCGGTGCAACGTCGTCGCGCGCGGCAGCGCGGCCGCTGCGCCCGGCGCGGCTTCGCCGCGCGGCAGCGCCAGCGCCTCGGTCATGCGCGCAGCGGCCTTGCCGGTCGGCGCGCACAGCGCGATCTGCAGCTCGGGCGCGCCGGCGAGCAGCGCCGCCAGCATCTTGACGATCGCCGTGGTCTTGCCGGTGCCGGGGCCGCCGGTGACGACCGCGAGGCGCGAACGCAGCGCCGCGGCGACCGCGATCGCCTGCCAGTCCACCTGGCCGTCCTGGGACGCGAGCGCGCGCAGCGCCGCGAGCGAGGCCGCCGGCACGTCGGCGACCGGCGTGGCGAGCGAGCGCAGGGCCGCGGCGAGCCGGTGCTCGGCGGTGCGGTGGCGGCGCAGCGCGAGCCGGTCACGGCCGTCGAGCGACAGCGGCAGCGGGGCGTCGGCCGCGAGGTCGGGTCCGGCGACGACACCCGACGCGAGCAGCGCGGCGCGCAGCGTCGCGACGTCGCCCAGCGGCGCGCCGGGCGCGGCCGCGGCGGCAACGTCCGCGAGGGCGACGCACGTGTGTCCGTCCTGCAGCGCCGCGAACAACGCCGTCAGCGCGAGCTCGAGTTCGACGCCGGCGGCGGGCGCGCGTTCGCGCAGCGACGTCGCGAGGCGGCGCACCAGTGCGGCGGTCGGGTCGTGCGGCGTGTTCATCGGCGCGCCTTCGCGTCGAGCCAGCGGTCGAGCGCTTCGATCAGCGCGCGCGGCGGCAGGTCGCAGAACACGCCGGCGTCGCCGTGGCCGATGCCGCGCAGGTAGACGTAGCAGGCGTGGCCGACGTGCCGCTCGTAGTCGTAGTCGCGCAGCTGCGCGCGCAGGTGGCGGTGCAGCGCGAGCAGGTAGAGGTGGTACTGCAGCACGTAGTGGTTGTGCTGCACGTCGAGGAACAGGCGCGGCCGCGCATAGTCGGCGGGCGCGTTGCCGAGCCAGTTGGACTTCCAGTCGAACACGAACCAGCGGCCGTCGTGCCCGGCGACGAGGTCGACGAAACCGCGCAGGAAGCCGTGCAGCGGCAGCGTCGGCAGCGTGGCGAGGCGTTCGGCGTACGGCTGCAGCGCGGGCGCCGCATGGTCGCGGAAGACGCGCGCGAGTTCGCGCGGCTCGGCGCGGCCGGCCGCCAGCAGGAACTGCCACTCGGCCCGGCGCGCGCTGCTGGCGAGGTCGCGGAGCCGGAACGGCAGCGGCGGCAGCGCCGCCTGCGCCAGTGCTGCGACCATCGCATGCACCGTCGCCGGCGCGTCGATCGGCGCCTGATGCGCGCCGGCGTCGAGCAGGCCGTGCCGCCACAGTGCAGTGCGGACGAGTTCTTGCGCGGCGGGCGCCGCGGCGGCGGCGAAGTCGACGTGCTCGAGGATCTCGTGCAGGCAGACGCCCGCCTTGCTGCCGCGCGCGAACGCGAACATGCCGGTCGGCGGCGCCGCGGGCACCGCGTCGGGCGCGGGCTCCGGCTCGTCCTGTTCGCGCAGCGGTTCGTGGGCCGCGTCGCGCGCGAGCATCGACGTGAAGCTCGCGATGCGGAAGCCGGGCTTCGCCGCGGGCGGCAGCGGGCGCGGGACCGCGAGCGCCACGTCGGGCGGCCGCGGCAGCGACGGCGGCGGGCCCGGCGGCGGATCGTTCGGGATCGCCGTGCAGTCGATCGTGCCGCCGCTGCGCGCGGCCAATTGCTCGGCGGCCGCGAGCCACGGCACCGGGCCGTCGTCGTCCTCGGCCGGCGGCGCCGCGAGCAGTCGGCGCCAGAGCGCGGACTGGCGTGCCTGCTTGACTGCGGCCCAGTGCAGGTAGCAACGCCGTCGGGCGCGCGTCACCGCCACGTAGAGCAGCCGCAGGTCTTCGGCGAGCTGGGCATGCTCGGCGTCCGGTCGGATCCGGTCGGTCTCTGCCGGGCCGAACGCGAGTACGTGCGCGGTGCCGTCGCGACCGAGCAGATGGGAGCGGTTGCCCTTGGGATCGCGCCAGCCCCACGCGAACGGCGCGAACACGACCTCGTACTGCAGGCCCTTGCTGCCATGCACGGTCAGGATCTGCACCGCGTCGTCGTCGCTCTCGAGCCGCAGCTCGCGCAGTTCGTAGTCGATCTCCTGCGCGTGCCGGCGCTCGTGCTCGAGCCACTGCGCGAGCGACTCGGGCGCGAGCTGCCGCGACACCTCGGCCTGATGCAGCAGCTCGGCGATCTGCAGGTAGTTCGTGAGCCGGCGCTCGCCGTCGGGACGCCGCAGCAGGCGCCGGCGCGTGTCGTGCGCGGCCAGCAGCTGCTCGAACATCACGACGAAGCCGTGCCGCACCCAGGTCCGCCGCCACTCCTCGGCGCGCTCGATCGCGGCGCCCAGCTTGTCGAGGTCCTGGTCGAGCGCGAGGATCTGGCCGCGGTCGAGGCCGAACAGCGGCGTGGTCCATGCCGCGCGCAGCCACGGCAGGTAGCCCGGCGTCGCCAGCGCGAGCAGCAGACGCTGCATGTCGTCCATCTCGCGGCAGCGGAACACGTCGCCGGCCTTGCCGATCGCCGAGTGCACGCCGCGCGCGCGCAGTTCGTCCTGCATCGCGACGGCCTGCGCGTTGGTGCGCGTCAGGATCGCGAGGTCGCGCGCGCACAGCGGTCGCGCGGCGCCCTTGCTGCTGCCGAGCGTCACGCCGCCGGCCAGCAGGCGCACGCACTCGTCGGCGACGTCGCGCACGATGCGTTGCTCGGCGAAGTCCTTGTTGTGCTCCTCGACCCTGCCCCTGTCGTCGCGGCCCGGCGGCAGGCAACGCAGGCGCAGTGCCGCGCCGTCGTCGCCGCCGAGCGCGCAGTCGGCTGCCGCCAGCGCCGGGCGCACCTGCGGCAGCGCGATGCCGGGCACGAGGAACGCGTGCTCGCCGGCGAACAGGTGCGCGACCGCGACCACGAGGTCGGGGTGGCTGCGCCAGTTCTCGCCGAGCGTGTGCTGGCTCGGCGCCTCGCCGGCGGCCTGCAGGTACGACTGCACGTCGGCGCCGCGGAAGCCGTAGATCGACTGCTTCGGATCGCCGACGAGGTAGAGCCGTCGGTCGGCGAAGCAGCGCGCGAACACCTCGTACTGCAGCGGGTCGGTGTCCTGGAACTCGTCGATGAGCGCGACGTGCCAGCGCCCCTGGATCGACTCGCACAGCGCCTTGCCGGACCGCGGGTCGCGCAGCGCCGCGGCGACGCGCTCGAGCAGGTCCTGGAAGGTCAGCTGGTGGCTGCGCTGCTTCTCGAACAGGAGGCGCGCATCGATCGTCGCGAGCAGGCGCACGCGCAGTGCCGCCGCCGCCTGCGCCACCGCCGCGGCGAACGCATCGCACGCGGTGAAGAACGGGTCGTCGAGCGGGGGCCGCCGCTTGACCTTGAGGATCTTGTCCAGCCGCGCGCGCCCCAGTTCCTGCAGCCAGTCGATGCACGGGTCGTCGTCGCGCAAGCGCTGCGCGAGTGCGCCCGGCAGGTCGTCGATCTGCAGCAGTGGCGACTTGGAGTCCTTGACGATTTCGAGGCGCTGCAGCGCGTCGACCGGCAGTCGGCCGGCGGCGGCGATCGCGCCGATCGCCGCGCGCGCCGCGCGGACGGCCGCCAGCGCGTCGTCGAGCGGGCCACCGGCCGGTCGCACCGCGGTGCCGCGGTGCCGCGCGTATTCGCGGTAGACGTCGGCCAGATCGTCGGGCAGCAGCTTCGCGGCGACGGCGATCGCAGCGGTCATCGCGTCGCGCGACTGCACCTCGAGCCGCACCGCGTCGCGCGCCGCCTCGGCGACCAGCGGCAGTTCGTCCGCCACGAACTCCTCGGCGAACGCCACGCCGGACTCGAACGCGGCCTCCTCGAGCACGCGGCGGCAGAAGCCGTGGATCGTCGCCACCGACATCTCGTCCGCATCGGCCAGCGCGCGGCGCAGGATCGCGGCGCCCTTCTGGCCGTGCTTGCGACCGAGCGCGTCGAGGAACGGCTCACCGGTGCGCACGCCGCTGCACGCGCGCAGGCCCTGGTCGAGCGCCTTGCGCAGCCGCGTCTTCAATTCTTCGGTCGCCGCGACCGTGAACGTGACGACCAGCACCTGACCGAGCTCCGGCACCGTCTCCTCGAGCAGCAGGCGCAGCACGATGCCCGTGATCGCGTGCGTCTTGCCGGTGCCGGCCGACGCCTCGAGCAGCATCGTGCCGCGCGGCAGCCGCGTGGTGCCGAGATCGAAGGCGTCGCTCATGGCTTGCGGCCGCCGAAGAAGCCGGCCGCGCGGCCGAAGACATCCGCGGCGAGCCGCGCGAACTCCGGCGTGGCCACGGGATCGCGATCCTGGAAACAGAACTCCAGGTGGGGGTCCGGCAGGTCGTGCGGCGACCAGTCGCCTTCCCACGACGCGCGTTCGTAGGCGCGGCGCGCCTTTGCCACCGGGTCCGCCGCGCCGTCGTCGAGCTCGGCCCAGTAGACCGCCGAGGCCGTGCTGAAGTACGGCAGCGGTGCGCAGCGTCCGCTGCGATAGTGGCCGACCAGTGCATCGAGGTGGTGGCCGGCCGGCGAACACGGCGGCGCCTCGATGCGCGCGTCGGAGCCGATCAGCACGGTCGGCTGCGGGAGCGCGCCGCCGGCCTCGATCGCGGCGCACTTCACGACGTGGGCGATGAACGCGCGCAGGCGATCCTTCGCCTTCAGCTTCGCGGGGCGCCACAGCACCATGGCCTGCGCGGACAGACCGTCGAGTTCGCCGCGGACGACATAGTCGTCGCGGACGATCGTGACGGCGGCGCGATCGCGCCCGTGCTCGCGTTCCACCATGGCGGCGAAGCGTTCGGTCGCGTGCGCGAGGTCGTGCAGCGCAGCGATCCCCAGCGGGCCGGGCGGCAGCGCGCCGGTCTGCAGCGCGGTGCGGTCCGCGATCGGGCCCGCGCGACCGTCGAGACGCGCGCGCATCGCGTCGCCCTGCAGCGAGTACTTGTCGAGGTTGTGCAGTTCGAACGGCTCGGCATCGTCGTCGCGGTCGTCGTCGCGCTGGAAGCGCACGTCGAGCACGCGGCGGCAGTACCACCGCGTCGGGTGCGACCAGAACTCCTGCAGGTCCGCGAGCTCGATGATCTCGCGCCCCTCGGCGTCGCGCGGCACGGCGCGCGGCGCGGCTTCGCCATCGACCGGCGCCGCGACCGGCCGCACGCTCGCCGCCGCGTAGGTGAACAGCCGCGCGTCGTCGCCGCCGTAGCGGCGGCTGAACGACTGCAACGGGTGTTCGCGCAGCACATGGTCGCGCACCGTGGCGGCGCCCGGCGGCGGCGTGAACGCGGCGTCGAGGTGCTCGAGCAGTTCGCTGAGCACCGGCGAGGGCGCGCACGGCGAGTTGTCCTTCTGGCTGCGGCCGATCCACAACAGCACGAGGCGGTCGCGCACCGCGAGCAGCGCGTCGAGGAACAGCTGGCGGTCGTCGTCGCGCGCGCTGCGATCGCCGGGGCGCCGCTCGTGCGCCATCAGGTCGAACGCGGCGCGGACGGTGCGGCGCGGGAAGGCGCCGTCGTCGAGGCCCGCGATGCAGAGCATGCGCACCGGCACGGCGCGCAGCGGCCGCAGTGCGGCCACGGTGATCGCGCCGCGCAGGAAGCCGCGGCTCTCGCCTTGCTGCGCGAGGTCCTGTTCGAGCCACGCGACGAACGCGGTCGCCGACAGCTCCTCGGTGACGTGCGCCAGCTGCTGCAGCTCGCGCAGGCGCCGCGCCGCCGACTGCAGGTGCAGCAGGCCCTGCCGTTCGTCCTCGGTCGCGGGCAGGAACAGGTCCTGCGCGAGCCGCTCGACGACGTCGGCCCAGACCTCGAGCGAGTGCGGCCGCGACAGGGCGCGGTAGGCGCCGCCGATCGCCTCGACGAAGGCGCACAGCCGGCCGAGCAGTTCGGCGCGCGCGCCGGTGCCGTCGGCGTCCGGCAGCAGGCCGAGCACCGGCCCGTCGACGGCGCCGGTCAACAGGCCGAGCGCGAGCCGGTCGAGGCCGCGGCGCCAGCTGTTGGCGTCGTCGTCGGGCAGCCCGAAGTCGGCCTTGCGCTGGCGGCCATCGAGACCCCAGCGGATGCGCGTGCGCTGCACCCAGCCGCGCAGCACCGCCAGGTCGGGACGCGCGATGCCGAAGCGCCGCGCCAGCGCCGGCTCTTCGAGCAGCAGCAGGACCTCCGGCGCGCGGAAGCGGCCGCGCGCCAGCGCGCACAGTCGCAGCAGCGTCGCCGCCACGGGCAGCTCGGCCGCGGGACTGCGGTCGGCGATGTGGAACGGCAGCTGCTTGTGCACGGGCCCGAACACCGCGTGCACGTACGGCGCGTAGAGCTGCACGTCGGGCACCAGCACCATGACGTCGGCCGGCGTCAGCGACGCGTCGCGTTCGAGCGCGTGCAGGATCTGGTCGCGCACGATCTCCATCTCGCGCAGCGGGCCGTGCGCACTGTGCACCGACAGCGACTCGTCACCTTTCAGGATCGGCAGCGGTGGCGCGTCGCCCGACGGGCCGCGCGTGTGCAGGTGCAGCAGGTCGTGCTGCAGCACGGCCAGCATCGAACCGGTGCCGGGGTCGACGAACTCGAGCGGCTGTTCGACGTCGCCGTCGGGCGAACGGTCGAGCAGCATGTCGAAGAACTCGCGGCTCTGGCGGCCCCAGGCCGCGAGCAGCGGCGGGCCGTCGCCGGGCGCGCGCGATGCACCGGGCCGCCGCGCGACGTCGCCGAAGTAGCCGGGCGACGGCTTGGGCGCGTAGATCGTCACCTCGATGCGCTGCGCGAGCCGCTGCAGCAGGTCGAGGAACGCTGGCGCCAGCGTGGCGATGCCGAACACGGCCACGCGCGGCGGCAGCATGCCGGCAGCGCCGTCGTCGGCGAGCAGGCGCCGCACGCGTTCGAGGCGGTGTGCGCCGGCAGCGCGCGGCGCCGCGGCCGGCGGCCCGAACAGCAGGCGCTGGCCCCTGGCCGCGGTGGGCTCCTGGCCGGCCGGCGGCGGCAGCGCGCCGACTTCGCGCAGCAGCTCCTGCCAGAGTCGCAGCTGCCAGCGCGAGTTCGGCAGCTCGCCGGCGTCGCCGCGTTCGAACGCGAGCAGCAGGTCGTCGCGGTAGAGCTGGTAGTCGTCGAAGCAGGCCGCGAGGCGCAGCGCCAGCTGCAGCCGCTTGCGCTGGTCGTCGTCGTTGCGGCAGTAGGCGGCCGCGGCGCCGAGGTCGCGCTGCAGGCGCGGGTCGCCGAGCAGGCGGAAGAGCCGCAGCGCGAGCACCGGTCCCGTGAACACCTGGTCGGTCGGCGACCCGGCCGCCGCGCGTTCGCCGAGCGTCTGCACGAACGCGCCCGGAAACGGGAGAGCGAGCGCGGCGGCGATGCCGTGCCGGCGCGCGAGTTCGAGCTCGAGCCAGCGGGCGACGCCCTGTCCCGGCACCACGATCGTTTCGGGGCACAGCGGCGGCAGCGGCGCACTCTGCAGCCGGTCGGCGAGCGCTGCGAGCAGCTGCTCGAGCCGGTTGCTGGTGAGGACCCTGAGACCGCCGCGCACGCGCGAACGATAGGGGGGCGTGCGCGCGAAATCTCGCGATCAGCGCGTCCATGCGGCCGTCGGCGCTGGCGCGCCGACCGAGAGGCCGCAGGCGCGCTGCATTCCTGTTGCTGATCTTCAACTCCCGCTCGCAACCAGAATCGCGCCGGACTGCGAAGCGACGCGCGAGTTGAAGATCAGCCGTGGCGGTGCCCGTGCGCGGCGGGCGCGTTCGCGGCGTGCTCGTGGTGGTGATGGTGGTGGTCGTGCCCGTGCGGATCGGCGTCGTCGTCGTCGTGCGCGCAGCAGGCGTGGTCGTCGGGCCCGGCGAGGTTCGCGGGCGACTCGAACAGCCGCTCGAGGAACGGGCGCACGCCCTGCCGCAGCAGCGACCAGCCGAACAGCACGCAGAGCGCGGCGAGCCACAGCCAGCTGGTGCCGCCGTGGTCGTGTTCCCAGCCGGCCTTCGGCGTGATGGAGCCGGCGGGCAGCAGCCAGTTGGCGACGTAGCCGAGCGCGATCGCGCCGATCCACATCGCGGCGGCGAAGGCGATCGCGACGCGCCGGCCGTGCAGCCTGCCGAGCATCGCGAACGTCGTGATGTTGGTCGCCGGCCCGGTCAGCAGCAGCGCGACCACGGCGCCGGGCGACAGGCCCTGCGCGAGCAGGATCGCCGCGAGCGGCGTGCTGCCGGTGGCGCAGACGTAGAGCGGCAGGCCGATCAGCGCCGCGATCGGCACGTCGATGCCGGGCGGCAGCGCGGCGATCCAGTCGCGGTCGACGTACGGCATCAGCAGTGCCGACAGCAGCAGGCCCATCAGGATCCAGCTCGCGGTGTTGTCGACTGCGGGGCCATAACCGAACTGCACGGCCGCGCGCAGCCGCTGCAGGAACGTGCCCTGCGGCCCCGCGGGCATCGCCGAGGCGTTGGCCGGCTGCGGTGTCGCACGCGGCGCCAGCGCGCCGACGGCCATGCCGACGCCGAGCGCGAGCAGCGCCGCCATCGCGACGCGGATCGCGGCGACCTTGCCGCCCATCAGCTGCCACGTCAGTAGCACGGCGCCGATCTCGAGCTCGGGCGTCGCGATCAGGAACGCGATCGCGGCCGCGAGCGCGGCGCCCTGCCGCACGAGTTCGCGGTAGATCGGCACCACGCCGCACGAACAAACCGGCAGCGGCAGGCCGACCGCGACGCCGCGCAGCGCCTGCTGCAGCGCGCTGCCGCGCGTCATGCGCGCGAGCCAGCCGGCCGGCAGGAAGGCGTGGCACAGGCCGACCAGCAAGTAAGCGAGTACCAGTGCCGGTGCCGACTCCAGCGCGAGCCCGACGAACACCTGCGCCGGCGAGTGCTCGGCGGCACCGGGGAAGTGGTCGTGGATCACGACCCAGAGCACGGCCGCCGCCGTGACCGCGCCCGCGACCGACGCGAGGTGCAGGCGCTGGCGGTCGCGCGGCGCCGGGATGTGCGCATGGAACACGACGTGCAGCAGCGAACCGGCGAGCAGCGCCTGCAGCATCGACAGCGCCGACGTCGAGTCCTCGAGCTGATGGCCCAGCAGGTAGCCGAGCAGCGTCGCTGCGACCGTCACGCTCATCACCAGCCCCGCGGCGGCGCGGCCCAGCGTGCGCGGCACGATCCACCAGATGCCGACGCCTTCGGGGATGCGGTGCAGGATCACCGCCCAGGCGGTGACCTCGGCGTCGTGCGCGTG
>Ga0070689_100000370_pt1 | contig 26473 bp, 27 predicted proteins | sample KBSS23HmetaG_FD_64669 | JGI IMG/M metagenome (GOLD analysis project Ga0070689, IMG submission 64669) | Switchgrass rhizosphere microbial communities from Kellogg Biological Station, Michigan, USA - KBS S2-3H metaG | ecosystem: Host-associated > Plants > Roots > Rhizosphere ...
TGGCCACGCCTGGTCACGACGCCGTGCGCGACGGTCGCAGCAACTACCGGTGCGGCCTCGACGCGGAACTCGAGGTCCTCGGCGTCGCCCGCGGCGCAGCGCGCGAACGGCGGCGTCGCGACGTGACCCGGCACGTGCAGCACGACCTCGTGCGCGAACGGCAGCGCGTCGAGTTGGCAGGCGCCGTCCGCCCGCAGCGGCACGTGCACGAGGTCGGGCACCACCAAATGGTCGTCGGGACACACCTCGAACCAGCTGCCGGCGCGCACGGCGGCCGGCACGTCGACGGCGATCAACAGCCGCGGCTGGCTGCGCGCGCCATCGAGTTCGAGGTCCTCGACGATGTCGGGACGGCCGCGGCCGTCGACCGCGACCGGCGCGCAGGAGCGCCCGCCGTGGCAGCACGCGACCGCGGTGCCGCGCAGCGGCACCGCCGCGAATTCGTAGCGACCCGCGGCGTCGGTGCGCACGGTCGTGCGCAGCCCCGGGGCGCGCACGATGACCAGGGCCCCCGCGAGTGGCTGGCCGGCACAGCGCACGACGCCGCGCAGCGGCACACCGTCGGCGAGCTCGAGGTTGCACGTCGGGGTGTCGCCGTCCACGGCGTGCAGGCTGCCGATGCGCGCGTCCACCTTGCCGCTGGCACTCGCTTCGACGACGAACGTGCCGTCACCGGGCAGGCGCGCGATCCGCCACATCCCCTCGCCGTCGCACGGCGCGCGACCGATCACGACCTCGTCGACGGCGCGGCGCACCACGACGATCGCGGCCGGGATCGGGTCGCCGAGCACGTCGGTGACGCGGCCCTGCAGGGTCAGTGGAGGCGGCCCTGCAAGGTCGGGGGTGTTGGCGGCGGGTTCCGGCGTCTGCGCCGTCGCCGTGGCCGCCATGGCCAGGACCAGACCGGCTCGCGCCAGCACGATCATCGGATCAGTCGGGTCACCCACCGGGTCGGCCACTGCCGCCCGGGCTGGCCCCGCCGCCACCTCCACCGCCGCGGTTGCCGCCCTCCGGCACGGCGGGCACCGGCACCGGTGGCGCGGGGGGCGCCGGGTCCGCTGTGGTCGCCTGGACCTCCGGGCCGACGGTCGCCGACCCGGCGAACATCAGGAACGGCGCTGCGACCGCGACCAGGCCGCCGGCGTCGCGCGGCCGGCCGAGTTCGATGTGCGCGGTCAGATCACGGCCGTCGGTGCGCAGCTCGATCAGGTTCCAGATCCGCCGCAGCGCGCCGAAGCGCGGGTGCTTCTTCAGCAGCTCGATGCGCGCCTTCAGGTGGTCGGTCATCTGCTGCGGCCCCTGCTCGGCAGTCGGCCAGCGTAGCTTGCCGTCGACGTGCACGACCGGTTCGTCGTCGGGCTTCTCACCGGGCACGATGCGCACGCGCAGCATCAGGAACTCGGGCGGCGCGATGCCGCGGGCCTCGACCGCTTCGATGAACCCGGCCCTCGCGGTGTCGTCGAACGTGACGACCGCGTGCGCGAGCACGCCGCGGCCGGCAACCAGCGACAACAGCTCCGGCGGGGTGACGCCGGGCGTGCCCTTGCCGAGCAGCGCCGGCTCGACGAGGTGCTTGCTGCCGTAGACGAGCACGCCGGGCTTCGGCGCGACCCACCAGGTGGGATCGTCCGGCGCCCACCCGCTCGACACGACGACCACTTCGTGGCCGGCGACGGTCGTCGTGGCGGTGTCGGGCGCGCCGGCCGGCGTGACGAGATCGGCGCTGCCTTCGAACAGCACGACGCCGGTGTCGTTGCGGCCTTCCTGGCCCGGCCCGTTCTGCGGGTATGCGCGCAGGCGATCGACCGCGTCGAGGTGGAAGCCGAGCTGCTGCTCGAGCAACGGCAGCACGGTTCGCGCGATCGAGCTGGTGACGCCGTCCCAGACGCCGGAATCGCGCATGGCGCGGAAGTCGACGAAGATCTCGCTGCGCGGATCCGTCGGCACGAACGCGCGCGCGTCGAGCGCGGCGGTCTTGGGTTGCTGCGCCAGCAGCGATGAGAGGGTGGCGGTGACGACGATCAGGATGCGCGACATCGGGACCTCCTCGCGAGCACGGTAGCGTAGCGCGTAGCAGCGCGCGCGGGAGCCGCGCTCCTCTACTACCTGCGCGAGTCTTGCGGCCGCAGGACGCGCGCTCCTCAACGTTCCTTGCCGAGCACGATGACGGCGACGACGGCGGCGACGAACAGCACCATCCCCAGCAGCACGATCCAGCCGCGGACGCGGCGCGCCTGCGAACCTTGCGCACCGGGCGGCCTCACGTGCGCATGCCTCCGAACAGCACGATGCCGAGCGAACCGAACAGGATCGTCGGCGACCAGGCCGCGACCACGGGGTGGATGTAGCCGCCGAAGCCGAGGTTCTGGCAGGTCAGGTCGAACAGCAGGTAGGCGCCGCAGATGCCGATCGCGCTGAGCACGCGTTCGGTGCGGCTGCCGCGCTCGAAGTGGATCGCGAACGGCAGCGCGAGCAGCAGCAGGATGATGTTGGCCAGCGGGTAGGTGACGTGGCGATGCAGCGCCATGACGACGTCCTTGCGGTTGGGCCGCAGCTGCCGCGTCTCGAGCAACGCCGTGTAGCTCAGCAGTTCGCACGACACGCGCTCCTGCCCGCGCTGCTGCACGATGTCCGGCGTCCACTCGGGCGCACCGAGGATCGCGCACGGCTGTTCGCCGCCGCCCGTGCGGCGGACGCCGCCCTCGAGCCGCCAGTCGCCGATCGCGTCGTCCCAGCGCGCCGCCTTCGCCTGGAACAGCACCGCGTCGCCGGACTGCGCGCTGCAGCGCAGCAGCGCCACGTCGGTCATGCGGCGCTGGCGCGGGTCGTACTCGCCGATGCGCATGCCAACGAAGTTCTCGCCGCGCTGCTCGAGCACGAGGTTCTCGAGCGCGCTCTTGCCGCCGGTCAGGAACGTCTGCAGCGAACCGACGTCGTCGGCGACGCCCGGCACGACCCATTGCCACGACGCGACCATCGCGAGGCCGACGACGGCGCCGACCAGCAGCGTCGGCCGCAGGATGCGCGGCATGCTGCGGCCGATGAACAGCATCGGTTGCAGCTCGTTGGCACCCATCAGGCGCGCGATGCCGAACATGCTGCCGATGACGGTCGCGAACGGCGCGACCTGCACGAACAGGACCGGCAGCAGCTTCGTGTAGTAGACCGCGAGGAAGCCGAACAGCTCGAGCGTGGTCGCACCGCGGCCGTCGTCGGTCTGGCCGGCGGCGTGCTCGGCGGCGCGCTGCGCCTCGTCGGCCTGGTCGAGGTAGGTGCCGAGGTTGCGCAGCAGGTCGAGCAGGATCGACAGGAACGCGAAGAACAGCAGCGACGCCGCGACGGAGCCGACGACGGTCTTGCTGACGTAGCGGTCGAGCGTGCGCGTCACCGGCGCAGCTCCCGCCAGCAGAACGGCGCACCGAGCAGCAGCAGCAGCGCGGCCGGCAGCCAGCCGAAGCCGGGCCAGTCGGTGGCGCGCAGCAGCTTCGCGCCGAACACGTCGCCGGCGTAGAACACGACCAGCGGCACCAGTGCGAACACGATCGCGAGCGCGCGGCCGCGTTCGCGCGCGAGCAGCGCGATGCAGAAGCCGATCGGTCCCAGCAGCAGCGGCAGCAGCGCGAAGCAGGTGCGGCGGTTCAGCGTGTAGATCGCGGCGGTCGGCGCTTCGTGGTGGCCGCGCAGCACCTCGGACAGCAGCTGGCTGCTGACGACGTCGTCGTCGCGGTCGTTGCGCCGGTTCTCCTCGCTGATCGTCTGCAGCGGGAAGCTCGGCCGCAGCTCCTTGGCGTAGACGCCGGTCAACGGGTCGCGACAGTTCTCGATCAACACGACCAGCGACGTGCTGGTGTCGTCGGGCAGCTGGATCGAGATGCGGTCGACGTGCACGATCGGCGACTTGAAGCCGACGGCGTCGATCCGCCTCGCATCGCGCAGGAAGAGCCAGCAGTCGCGGCGCGACACGCCGTCGCTACCGCTGTCCTCGCGCTGGCCGAAGGTCATCGTCACGTCGGAGTGCGGGATCGTCACGCGGTCGTCGCCGGAGCCGAGACCCATGTTCTGGATCACGTTGCGCACGGCTTCCGCGATGATGCGGTACTTGCGGAAGTGGATGTCGGGCAGCACGAAGTGCAGGCCGAGCGATCCGACGATCGACAGCGCGATGCCGACCAGCACGACCGCGGTCATCGGCACGCGCGGGCTGATGCCGGCGCTGCGGATCGCCGTGATCTCGCGGTCCTGCGCCGCGCGCGCGAACGTCAGCACGGTCGCGAGCAGGAACGAGATCGGCAGCAGGTGCGGGAACGAGTCGAGCGCCCAGAAGATCGTGATCAAGGCCGCGTCGCGCAGGACGCCGCCCTGCGCGCGCTGGATGCCGCGCGCGACCAGCGAGATCACGACGATCGCGAACAGCACCGCGAACGTGATGGCGGCGTTGATCAGGAGCTCCCGGAGGTAGTATCGGTGCAGCCGCCACATCGCCGACGTCATGGTTCCGCAAGGTCTCGCACCGGGCAACGATCCGCTGCCGCAATCCGTCGCCATCGCCGGCCGGAACTGCCGCGGCGTCGTGCGCGCCGGCTGCGCCGACGCGCTGCGGCCGCTGTTCGAGTCGCTGCCGGCGACCGGTGCGCTCGAACTGGTCAAGCAGAGCACCGTGCGCAGCGTGTTCCGCGGCGGCTTCGCGGACCTCGACGTGCACCTCAAGCTGTTCCGCACCGCAACGCTGTCCGATCGCGCGCGCGATTCGCTGCGCGGTGACCGCGGCAGCCGCGAGGCGCGCAATCTGCTGGCTGCGATCGCCCTCGACCTGCGCGCGGCCGAGCCGCTGGCGTGCGGCAGCGTCGACGCCGAGCCGCGCGGCGCGCGCAGCTTCGTCGTCACGCGCACGATCCCGGATGCGCTGCCGTTCGCGTTCGACCTGCCGCCCGCGGTGCTGCAGGCCACCGGCCGCCTGCTGCGCCGCGCGCACGACCGCGGCTTCCTGCCGGGCGACCTGCATCCCGGCAACGTCGTCATCGACGGCGACGGCGAGCCGTGGCTGCTCGACCTCGCGTCGGTGCGCCACGCCGGCGACCCTGACCTGCGCCGCCGCGCGCACGCGCTGGCGTTCTTCTGCCAGGCGCTCGACGGCGGCCCGCGCGACGGACGGGCGCAGCCGCTGCTGCTCGGCTACCTGGCGTCGGGCCGGCCGCTGCCGTCGCAGTTCGCCGACGAACTCGTGTTGGCGGCGCGCGCCGTGCGTGGCAGCGCGCTCGTGGCGTTCGGCCGCCGCGCGTCGCGGCCGTGCCGGCACACGGTCGTGCCCGAACGCCGCCGCGGCGAGCGCCGCTGGTACCTGCACCAGGTCGAGGACGAGACCGACCGCGCGGCGCTGCACGCGATCTGCCGCGAGTTCTGCGCGGGCCCGCCGCGCGCCGACAAGGAGGGTCGCCGCGGCGCGGTCTGGCTGCTCGACGACGTCGTCGTCAAGGAGCGCGACCAGGGCGCCGCGCGCAAGCTGTTCACGTCGATGTACTGGCTGCTGTTCGCGCGCGTGCCGCAGGCCGAACCGGTCGCGCTGGCGACGCTGGCCGGCGTCGGCCACGTGTTCGCGCGCCGCCTGCCGATGCCGCCGCTCGCGCACGAACTCGCGCGCGGCGTGCTCGACGTTACGGCGCTGCGCGCAGCTGCGCGCAGCCTCGGCGATGCCGTCGGCCGCCTGCACGCGCACGGCCTGCGCAACCGCGACCTCAAGTTCGAGAACCTCGTGCGCGACCCCACCACCGGCGTCGTCTGCATGGTCGACCTCGACGGCGTGCGCCGGAAACGCCCCGGCGACGCGCGCGGCCAGGGCATGGATCTCGGCCGCCTGCACGCCGCGTTCGTCGCCGCCGCGTGCCCGGGCGGGCGCGCCGCGCTGTGCGCGTTCCTGCGCGCCTACCTGCGCGTTCGCAGCCGGCTGCTGCAGCCGGCGCCGGCGCGGCGGCTGGTGCGCACGGCGCTGCGGCGCGCGCAGCAGTGGGCCAGCGCGCACCGGTAGCCGCGTCCGCGCAGCCGGATCAGCCGAACTGCAGCGCCGCGAGCCGGTCGCGCAACCGCTCGTTGCCGCCGTCGAGCGCTTCGAGGGTCTTGGCGTCGCGGTAGTGGCGCTCGACGTGGTACTCGACGACGTAGCCGAAGCCACCGTGGATCTGGATGCCTTCGTCGGCCGCGGCGACCGCGGCGTCGACGGCGGCGACGCGCGCCGCCATCGCGGCGGCCTCGGCGCCCTCGCCGAGATCGTGCAGGCGCGCGGCGTGGAACACGAGGTGGCGCGCGGCATCGACGGCGCGCCGGCTCTCGACCAGCTTGCGCGCGACGGCCTGCTGCGCGAGCAGCGGCTTGCCGAACGCGATGCGCTCGCCGGCGTGCTTGTGCGCGAACTGCACGGCGCCGCGGCCCATGCCGACGCAGGCGGCGGCGCTCGCGATCCAGGCCAGCACCTCGACGCGGCGCAGCGCCGCGGTCGCGGCGGCGCCGGTCGCGACGACCGTCGCGGCGACGTCGGCGAAGGCGATGCGCGCCGGCGCGGCGCTGGCGAGACCGAGCGCGCGCAACGGCGTGCGCTTGCACGCAGCGGCGTCGGCGACCGCGAGCACTGGGTCCTGGCCGTCGCGCGCGGCGACGACGAACACGTCGGCCTCGGCCGCGGCGGGCACGAGTTCCGCGCTGCCGCCGAGGCGGCCCTGCTTGCACGCGATGCCGTGCTCGCGGCCGACGAACGCGGCGACCTTGGTGCCGGCGATCAGTTCGTCGAGCGGCCCCGCAGCGTCGGCGTGCGCGAGCGCGACGGTGCACAGCACCTGTTCGGCGAGCAGGCGCGCGAGCGAGCCGCTGTGGCTGCCGATCTCCTCGGCGGCCGCGGCCAGCGGCAGCAGGCCCATGCCGACGCCGCCCTTCGCCTCGGGCACCGGCAGCCCGAACAGGCCGAGCTCGGCGAGACCCTGCAGCTCGCCGCGCGCGAAGCGGCGGTGCTCGTCGTGCTCCTGCGCGTGCGGCGCCACGGCGTCCTGCACGAACTTCTTGACGGTGTCGAGGATCAGCGTCTGGTCGTCGTCGAGCTGGAGGTTGTGCATCGGAATCGGCGCCGCGGTCAACGCGCGCCCTGCCAGTAGTAGAGGAACCGCGGTCCGGTCGACGTGGTCAAGAGGCGCGCGGCGGCGGCCATCGGATCGACGGGCGCGGCCGCCGCCGAGGCGCCGAACAGCACGTCGCGCAGCGACGGCCGCCGGCGGTATTCGACGATCTCCACGGGCCCCGCCGTGCGGAACGACTGCTCGACCGAGTCGGCATCGCCGATCTCGTCGATCAGGTGGTTGGCGAGCGCCTGCGCGGCGCTGTAGACGGCGCCGTTCGCGAGCGCGACGACCTGCGCGCGGTCGAGTTCGTCGCGGCCTTCGTCGACGACGTCGACGAACTGCTGGTACATCTCCTCGACGATGCCGGTCAGCAGCGCGCGCTCGGCGTCCTGCATCGGCCGCATCGGCGACAGCATGTCCTTGAACGGCGTGTGCGGCGACTTGATCGCGATCTCGTCGACGCCGACCTTCTTGGCGAGCTCGGCGAAGTTCCACGAGCTCATGATCACGCCGATGCTGCCCGTGATCGTCGTGCGGCGCGCGACGATGCGGTCGGCGGCGCACGCGACGTAGTAGCCGCCCGAAGCCGCGATGTCGCCGAACAGCGCGACGACGCGCACGCGCGGGTGCTCGCGCTTGAAGCGCAGCAGCATGCGGTAGATCTCGTCGCTGTCGGTGACGCCGCCGCCCGGCGAGTCGATCGCGAGGATCAGGCCGCGCACGCCGTCGTCGCCGGCCGCGTAGCGCAGCGCGCGGCGCACTTCCGAAACGGTACCGCCCGCGGCGCCGAGCACGGGGTTCTGGCCCTCGGCGATCGCGCCGCTGATCGGCACGCGCAGGATCCGCGACGGCGCGCCGGCGTCGCCGCCGACGTGCACGCGTTCGAAGTTGGCGTCGCCGTCGCCGACGCCGCCGAGCCCCTGGCTCGCGAAGCTGCCGAACGTCAGCAGCAGCAACAGCACGTTGAGGCCGCCCGAGACGAACAGCAGCAGGCCGAGGAAGATCGCGACGAAGAACGACACGCCGCGCCCTTCGCGCGGCGGCGCGCCGGCGAGCGGCGAGTGCCATTGCGGGTCCTGCGGCGGGACGCCCGGCGGCGGAGTCGGTGGCACGGCGGTCATCGGCGCGCGCTCACGGGTTCAACAGCCCGCGCGCGACCACGAGGCGCTGGATGTCGGTCGCGCCCTCGTAGATCTCGGTGATGCGCGCGTCGCGCATGAAGCGTTCGGCAGCCGTGGCACCGCTGGCGCCAAGCTGGCCGAGGATCGCGACGGCCGCGCGCGCGGCGCGGTTGCTGAGCCGCGACGCCGACAGCTTGGCCATCGCCGCCTCGGTCGTGCAGCGCACGCCGCGGTCGCGCAGGATCGCGGCGCGCCAGGTCAGCATGCGGTAGGCATCGAGATCGGCCGCGAGGTCCGCCAGCGTCCACTGGTCGGCCTGTGACGCGGTCGGCCGGCCCTTGGCGTCCTGCTGCGCAGCGAGGTGCTTGACGATCAGCTCGACGCACGCGCGCGCGATGCCGAGCGACTGGCTCGCGATGCCGAGGCGGCCGCCGTCGAGCGTGTCGAGCGCGATCGTGAAGCCGATGCCCTCGTCGCCGATCCGGTTGTCGACCGGCACCTTGACGTTCTCGAGCACGATCTCGGTCGTCGGCGAGCCGCGCAGACCGAGCTTGCGTTCCTTCTTGCCGACGCCGACGCCGGGCCAGCTCTTCTCGACGATGAACGCCGAGATGCCCTTGACGCGGTCGGCACCCGTGCGCGCGAACACGACGAACAGCTGCGCCTCGCTGCCGGTCGTGATCCACAGCTTGGCGCCGCTCATCACGTAGTGGTCGCCGGCGAGCTTCGCCTCGCAGCGCAGCGCTGCGGCGTCGCTGCCCGAGAATGCCTCGGACAGGCAGTAGGCGCCGAGCCACTCGCCGGTCACCAGCTTCGGGAAGTAGTGGCGCTTCTGCGCGTCGTTGCACCACTTGCCGAGCAGCGAGTTCACCAGCGAGTTGTGCACCGAGATCGTGACGCCGGTCGACGGACACACGGCGTTGATCTCCTCGAGCATCACGCAGCTCGCGAGGTTGCCCATCTCGGAGCCGCCGTACTGGCGCGCGACGGTCGTGCGCAGCAGGCCCAGCCTGGCGGCCTGCTCGACGGCGCTGCGCGGGAACGCGGCGTCGCGGTCCCAGTCGGCGGCCTTGCCGAGGTGCTGCTGCGCGTAGTCGCGCACGGTGTCGCGGAACGCCGCGAGCTCCTGCGACAGCACGAAGTCGACGACCTGCGGCGACGCAGGATTGGCGGACGTGACGGTCATCTCACTTGCTCTGCTTGTAGTCGTAGAAGCCGCGGCCGGTTTTGCGGCCGAGGTGGCCGGCGTGCACGAGACGGCGCAGCAGCGGGCAGGCGCGGTACTTGTCGTCGCCGAGCCCGTCCTTGAGCACGTCGAGGATCGACACGCAGACGTCGAGGCCGATGAAGTCGGCGAGCGTCAGCGGGCCCATCGGGTGGTTCATGCCGAGCTTCATGATCTCGTCGATCGCCTCGCGCGTCGCGACGCCTTCCATCAGCGCGAACGCGGCCTCGTTGATCATCGGCATCAGGATGCGGTTGGCGACGAAGCCCGGGTAGTCGTTGGCCGCGACCGGCGTCTTGCCGAGCGCCTTCGACCAGTTCAGCACGGCCGCCGTGGTCGCCGGCGCCGTGTCGTTGCCGTTGATGACCTCGACGAGCTTCATCAGCGGCACCGGGTTCATGAAGTGCATGCCGATCACGCGGTCGGCGCGCTGCGTGCGCGCGGCCAGCACCGTGATCGAGATCGACGACGTGTTGCTGGCCAGGATCGCGGCCGGCGGCAGCAGCTGGTCCGCGGTCTGGAACACCTTGCCCTTGACGTCGAGGTTCTCGGTCACCGCCTCGATGCACAGTTCGGTCTCGCGCAGGCACTGCATGTCGGTGGTGCCGACCAGCAGCTTCTTCGCGGCGTCGGCGCGGTCGGCCGGCAGCGTGCCCTTCTCGACGAACTTGCCGAGGCTCTTGTGCACCGTCTGCATGCCGCGGTCGAGGAACTCCTGCTTGACGTCGACCATGAAGGTCGGCACGCCGCAGGTCGCGAACGTCTGGGCGATGCCGTTGCCCATGGTGCCGGCGCCGATCACGGCGACCGTCTTCGGCAGGGAGGATGTCGTGCTCATGGTTCGAGGAGTCGTCTGCGGGCTCGCGGGCACCGGCGGGGTCAGAGGCGCTCGACGGCCATCACGACGGCGTTGCCGCCGCCGAGGCAGAGGCCCGCGAGACCGCGCGCCTTGCCGCGCTGCTGCAGCGCGTGGAGCAGCGTGGTCAGCACGCGCGCGCCGGAGCAGCCGATCGGATGGCCCAGCGCGACCGCGCCGCCGTTCACGTTCAGGCGCTGCGGGTCGATCTCGAGCTGCCGGCGCAGCGCGACCATCTGCACGCTGAACGCCTCGTTCATCTCGACGAGGTCGAAGTCCTGCACGCCGCATTGCAGCAGCGCGCACAGCTTCTTGGTCGCGACCTCGGGCGCCATCATCACCCACTCGGGCGCGAGACCGCCGGTCGCGTAGCCGAGGACGCGCGCAAGCGGCTTCAGGCCGTGCGCCCTGGCGTAGTCCTCGTCGGCGACCACGAGCGCGCTGGCGCCGTCGTTGATCGAACTCGCGTTGCCGGCCGTGACCGTGCCGCCCTCGGGCTGGAACACCGGCTTCAGCTTCGCGAGCGCCTCGACCGTCGAGTCGGCGCGCGGACCTTCGTCCAGCTGGAACAGCGTGACCTCGCCCTTCCTGCCCTTGAGCTCGACCGGCTCGATCTCGGCCTTGAACAGGCCCTGCTGCTGCGCATGCACGGCGCGGCGATGGCTTTCGGCCGCGTAGGCGTCCTGCTCCTGGCGCGACACCGAGTACTTCTTGGCGACCAGTTCGCCGGTGTTGCCCATGTGGAAGTCGTTGTAGTGATCCCACAGCCCGTCCCAGACGATGCCGTCGAGCGCCTTGGCGTGGCCGAGCCGCATGCCCGCGCGCGCGGACGGCAGGTAGTACGGAGTGTTCGTCATCGACTCCATGCCGCCGGCGACCGCGACCTTCAGGTCACCGGCCTTGATCGCCTGCGCGGCGAGCATCACCGTCTTGAGTCCGGAGCCGCACACCTTGTTGATCGTGACGGCGCCGACGCTGTCCGGGATGCCGCCGAGCCGCAGCGCCTGCCGCGCCGGGTTCTGGCCGAGCCCCGCCTGCAGCACGCAACCCATCAGCACCTCGTCGACGTCGGTCGCGGGCACCTTGCTGCGCTGCAGCGCGCGCGCGACGACGTGACCGCCGAGTTGCGGCGAGGTGAACGGCGCAAGTGCACCCTGGAACTTGCCGATCGCGGTGCGGCACGCGGAGAGGATTACGGGGCGGCCCATGCTGGCTCGGGAACGGGGGGAAAAAGGGCCGCATCATAGTGTGCGCCTCGCGCCAGGACGCCGCGAAATGTGCCCGCCGCGGCCCTCGCGCGCCCAATGCGCGTCAAAACTCGCGGATCGGCCGGCGCCCGGCGAACCCGCCGTCGAGCGTGTGCCAGTGGCCGACGGCGTCCTCGCCGAGCCGCCAGCACAGGTAGACCTCCTGCCCCTGGCGCCGCGCGCGGAAGTCGAGCAGGCCGGTCAGCGGATCCTTCAACTCCACGCCGAGCGCCTCGAGTTCACCGACCAGCGCCGTGAAGCGGTCGTGCAGATCGTCGAGGTCGTCGGTGTCGGTGCTGTCGCCCGCGCCAGCGCGCGCGGCGCGCAGCTTGCCGGCGTGTGCCTGGATCCGTCGCGCAACCGCCTGGACGTCGGTCGCGATGCGGCGCACCAGCGCGAGGCTGCGATTGGCGAGCTCGGGCGTGTAGAGGCGTCGGACCACACGCGCAGCCTACCGGCAGCGCGACGGTTCGCGAAGAGTGCGCGCCGCCGCGCCGACCGACGGCGCGGCGGCGACCGAATCCGGGCCTGCGCAGAACGCGCTGCCAGGCCGGGATCGCGGCGGCTACAGCGGATTCAGCAGCAGGTCGACGCCGTTGCTCGCGATGATGCCGCTCGACGTGTAACCGGAGGTGAACATCGCGGCCTGGGCGTGTGCCTGCGCACCGGCGAGCGTCGGATCGCTCGGGACCGGCACCGACCACGGCACCGGCGTGCCGCTCGGGAACAGGAACGTCGTCAGATCCAGCGTCGTGTAGAGCAGACAGCCCTCGAGGCCGACCGGGCTCAGGTCGATGCCCGGGAAGTACTTCGTGAAGCCGATGACGCCGACGCCGAAAGCGGTCCCCGCGCGCACGTTGCGCACCTCCATGTTCAGTGTCGAGCCGAGCACCGGCCGGCTGCCCGCGACGTTGCTCAGTTGGATCGGCTGCACGCCGTCGCCGAGCACCTTCGCGGTCATCGCCGAGATGTCGGTCATCGCCGGCACGCCAGCGTTGTTGCCGGGGTGGTAACCGACGAGACCGTCGAGTGCGGTGAGCGCCCCCCACTTGATCTCCATGGTGCCCGAGGACATGTCGAGCGAGATCTGGAAGGTGTTCGACCCGCCGATCGAGAACTCGGGCACGTTGGTCCACGTGACGTGGAACAGGTTGGTGGCAACCGGATCCTGTTCGCAGTGCATCGTGCCGCCGACGCCGGGATTGAGGTCGTCCCACCAGCCGTAGATGCGCGCCGGCCCCGACTGCATCAGCGGCACGCTCTCGCCCAGCTGGTTGAGCGTGGTCGACTCGAACGAGATCCAGCCGTTCGAACACACCCACAGCGTCGTCGTCGAACCGGTCGCGTGCGTGAACGTGCCCGGCAGCGCGATCGCCTGCGTCTGGTCGTCGGTGAACGCCCGCGGCGCGCCGCTCGGCGTCACGATCGGCGTCGCACCCTGCACGGCGACGTAGGTGTTGCCGGTGGGGAACAACGTGATGCCGGTGTTGCTGAGGTCGTTGGCGGTCGTGAACTGTTCGTAGATGCCGGGCGGGCCGCTGCCGCCGCAGCCGACGCCGTACGGCGTGAACTGCGCGTAGCCAGTGGGCGTGGTGTAGTACACCTCGACGCGGCTGACTTCGAACGCGGCCTCGCTGGAAACCAGCTGGTGGCCGCCGGTCGTCGACAGGTTCGTCTGCGTCAGCAGACGCGTCAGCGTCACCGGGTTGCCGAAGATGTTGCTCGCGTACGGACCGACTGGCGTGCCGTACGAGTTGTTCATCGTGGTGGTGCCGCAGGCACCGAGCACGCACACATAGTCACCGGCGTTGTAGAGCACCGAGCACGGGATGATCTGACCCGCGGGCGTGTTGTTGTTGTAGAAGAGCTGCGTCGGCAGCACCGTCGCGGAATACGCCGGCGGCGGCGCGGCGAGCACGCTGAGCTCGACGCACTGGATGCCTGCGTTCGCTTCGTCGGGAACGCGGAGGCCGGTGACGACGATGGGCACCGGTGTCTGGAAGTAGAACCCGCGGGTCAGCGTGCTCGCGAACGTGCGGCCAAACGCGGGGATCGGGATCTGTGTCTGGGCGGCGACCGAGCCGACCAACAGCAGGGCACAGACCGGGAGGTAGTTGGGCATGGCGACCTCGGTCTTTGGGAGATGAACCGGACGGGCAGGTGCCCGACCGGGCCTCCGAGAGGGGGAGGCAACTCCAAGAATCGCGCGCGGCTGGCCCGGTCAAGCCCCGGCGGCAGCAATTCACCAATTCAGGGTCATTCCCGGCTCAGTCCGGGTTCGTTCCGGATCCCTTCCGGGTCAATTCCGGATCCCCGCGGCCCGCCTCGCACCGCGCACGGGCCGCTGAAAACGAACCGCCCCCGACCTGCTGGTCAGGGGCGGATGCTGGTGGAGTCGAGGGGGGTCGAACCCCTGACCTCTGCATTGCGAACGCAGCGCTCTACCAACTGAGCTACGACCCCGCACTGCGGGCCGCGCAGGTTAGCGAGGTGGCCCGGCCGGGTAAAGGGATTCTCCCGCGAGCGGCTGCAGCGATCCTGGCCGCGGCATGCCGACCGTCGCGAAGCCCGGCAGTGCTGCGCGTTGCAACGCCGGCAGCCGGCGGCCACTCGCGACGAGATTGCCGGTGCGGCCCGGCATCGGCGCACCGCCGTGATGCAACACAACGGGACCGTTCACGAGCGCCTGGTCGACGGCGACGTGCAGTACGCCGTCGACGACCAGCCCGACGTCGAACTCGAGCCGGCCCTGACCCTCGCGCGGCAGGCCCAGGAACACGTTGCCCGCGCCTTCGACCGGGCCTTCGAAGTGCTCGGCGCCGCGCAGCTCGTCGCCCGCCGACCAGCGGCCGTTGCCGTCGCGGTCGACGAACGCCGACCCCGGCGCGCCGACGGCAACGAGCGTCAGGTGACCGTCGCCGACGACGGTGATGCCGCGGCCGAGGTAGACGTTGCCGCGCACGACGACGGTCAGGTCGTCGACCAGTTCCAGCTGCAACGGCGCGGCGCCGCAGTCGACCCACAGGTTGCCGTCCACGACCTCGGTGCCGCGCGCGTGCAGGCGCTGCGCACCGCCGACGCCGGGTTCGGCCGCGAACACGAAGTCCGCGCGGTCGGTGCCACCGGCCAGCCGCAGCAGCGCGATGCCGGGTTCGGGCGTGAACAGCCGGCTGGCTGCGCCGCCAGCCGCCGCGCACGCGAGCGTCGGCAGGTCCTGCGGCTCGGCAACGGCACCGCCACGCCACTGCGCCGGCACGTGCGTGCCCTTTGCGACCGTCAGCGCGCGCCCGAACACCGGCGAGCTGCCGCCGGCGAGGCGCGGGAACATGTACTCGAACCGCTGCGCACCGACGCGCGCGATCAGGCGCAGTTCGTCGGTGCCGCGCAGTGGTTCGATCGCGGTGCGCACCACGATGCCGCCGCCGGCGTCGACGACGCGTTCGCGCGCCGTGCCGTCGCTCGCGACGTAGCTCTCGGCTGCCGCCATCGCGGCGATGCGCGCCGCCGCGCGCTCCATCTCGACGCGCACCGCGGCTGCGTCGGCGAGACCCGCGAGGGCGCGATCGACGATCGCCGTGGCGGTGACGCCGGTCAGCAGCGCGGCGATCGCCAGCGGCGAGCGCCAGAACCAGCGCAGCGGCGCACGCGAGACGTGGATCCGCGCGCCGGCCATCAGGGGTTGCCTCCGCCGTCGGCACCGACGAACGTGAGCATGCCGCCGGCAGGGGTCTCGATCTGCTCGAGCCGTCGCGCGAACAGGCCGTCGAGCGACGCGAGCGGCCCCGGCGGCGCCGGCTCGATCTGCTCGAGCCGTTCGCCGAGCAGGCGCAGCTGATCGCGGCGCCGCTGGTTGCTGTGTTCGAGCGCCGCCGTCGCGTCGGCGATGCACCAGCAGCCGAGCGAGCACACCAGCAGCAGGACGGCGGCCGCCGTCGTCGAGCGATCACACCGCGAGCCCGCGGCGCTCACGTCGCGACCTCCACCACGTCGGCCTCCAGGTGTTCGACATCGACGAGGTCGGTACCGGTGCTGGTGCCACGCGGTGGATTGCGGTTCAACCACTCGAGCAACTCGTTGCACTCGTCGGCGAGTCGCGTCAACGGATCGCCGCGGCGCAGATGCACGCGGAACGAGATGTCACCGCTGCGCATGCGCCGCATCGCCTCGATCAGGCGGTATTCGGGGCCCGCGACGCGCCGCGCGAGCCGCGCGGCGAGCAGCAGGCCGGCGGCGCCGATCGCGAGCAGGAACGTGCTCGCGCACACGTAGAGCAGCAGTTCGCTGCGCGCGCCGCCGGCGCCGGCGGCAGCCGCGCCGAGTTCCTGACGGCACCATCCCGTCAGCGCGACGACGGCGAGGCCGAGACCGACGACCGGCACGACGGCGAGGCGGCCGATTCCCAGCGGCGCGCGCGACCCTGCCCCAAGCCGAGAATCCTGCCGAGCAGCAATCGCCGTAGTCATGGTCCGTTCCGCGCGCTTCCCGCTGCGTCGGCTCACGCGCACCCCGATGTCGCGTTCTCCGACAGCGCCTCCATTCGGCTGCGCAGGGCGACGCATTGAGTCGGGCGGGCCGCGACGGTCTCGCAGTTGGACGCAAGATGAGCCGCGGCAGATGCCGAAGAGGAGCATCACTGCTGCTGCGCTCGATCGCAGCCACAACTCATGTCGGAATCACCGAACCAAGGCGGCCGGGAAACCAAGCAGAAGGCGACCGTCTTCGCTGTCACGTCGGGCAAGGGCGGTGTCGGGAAGACGTCGCTGTCGGTGAACATCGCCTGCGAGTTCAGCCGTCGCGGCTACCGCACGGTGATCGTCGACACCGATCTCGGACTCGCGAACACGCACATCCTCGCCGGACTCAAGCCGACGCGGACGCTCGGCGACTACATCGAGGGCAGCGCGACCCTGACGGAGGTCCTCGAGGAGGGGCCCGCGAAGGTCAAGTTCATCTCGGGTGGCTCGGGCGTCAAGGAGATGGCGAACCTCGACGACAACGGCCGCCGCCGCATCCTCGAGGCAGTCGAGGAGCTGCGCCCCATGTGCGACGTGATCATCCTCGACACCGGCGCCGGCGTCGCGAAGGGTGTCACGGACTTCGTTTCGATCGCGGACCACACCATCGTCGTCACCACGAGCAACTTCGCGGCCATCGCCGACGCGTACGGCATCATCAAGATCGTCGTGCAGGACGGCTACCGGAACCCGATGCACTGCGTCGTCAACCGCGTGCGTTCGCCGGAAGAGGCCGAGCAGGTCTATCTGAAGCTGAAAGGCTGCACCGAGCGCTTTTTGGGGTTCGACCTCAACTGGCTCGGACTGCTGCCGGAAGATAACTCCGTCGAAGGCGCCGTCCTGAAGCGCGCGCCCTTCAGCGAGGTCTTTCCCGGCAGTGTCGCATCGCGCTACCTGGCCAAGCTCGTGACGTCCCTCGCTCGCTACGTGAGCGTGGTACCGAAGAGCCCGCTGCCCGCAGCACGATGACCGCAAACGGGATCACTGGAGAGGGATTGGGGAAGTCAGGCGGGTAGCACCCCCGCAGCAATCAACTGGGAAAGAGGAAAGGGATGACCCGAGTAACCAAGCAGGATGCGGAGACCAACGTCGACCGCATGGATCATCAGGCGAACAACGCCGCCGCGGAGGAGGCTTTCGCGCGGCAGGCGAACAAGGGGATCCTGGCCGACAAGGTCGCGCAGGAGCTCAATGTTCCGCGACGCACTGCCGCGCGCGTGCTCGATGCCGTGCTCGACTCCATGCGGGACCTGCTGCGTTCGCGCGGCAAGGTCGCCGTGAAGGGATTCGGCACGTTCGAGCGGCGCATCCGGAAGGGCCGCGCCTACAAGCACCCGCTGACCGGCGAGAGCATCGACGTCGCCAACAAGGAGACGGTGATCTTCAAGCCCAGCGACCAGCTGATCGTCGAGACGCGGACGAACGCGGCGCCGCGGCCGCGCAAGCCGCAGGGCAACCCGACCGACGACATCCTGTTCAAGGGCTGAGGCTGAGCGGCGCGAACACGACGCGCGGCAGCCCCCGACGCGGGGCGCCGCGCGTCGTCGTGTACGCGCACGGTTGGTGACCTGAGGTCACCCTGCCGGCTATCGTTCCGCCGGGGCTCGGCCAGAAACCGCAGATCCATGGTCCAATCCGACGACGACAACCCGGCCACGCTGATCGCGGCGTGCGTCCAGTTCGACGTCCAGCGCGGCGACGTGGACCACAATCTGGAGCGCGCGAGCGAGGGCATCGCGGCCGCCGTTGCGGCAGGCGCGCGGCTCTGCGTGCTGCCCGAGATGTGGTCGACCTCGTTCATGGCCAGTTACGACGCGGCGACGCTGGCCGCGGCCGAGCGCGCCGAGGCCGCGCTGCTGGCGTTGTCGCGCGTGCACGGACTCGTCCTGGTCGGCAGCAGCGTCGAGGCAGCCAGCGACGGTTACCGCAACTGCGCGCGCGTCTACGACTGCGGCGCGCTGCTCGGCAGCTATCGCAAGATCCATCTGTTCTCGCCGCACGGCGAACACCGCCACCACGTGCCCGGCGACGAGCCGTTGATCGTGAACTCGAGCGCCGGCCGTCTCGGCGTTCTGATCTGCTACGACATCCGCTTCCCGGACCTCGCACGCTACTACTTCCACAAGGGTGTCGAGGTGTTCGCGGTGCCGGCGCAGTGGCCCGAGGCCAGGGCGCAACACTGGCGCACACTGCTGCGCGCGCGCGCGATCGAGAACGAGGCCTACGTCGTCGGCTGCAACCGCACCGGCCAGGAGCCGTCGCTGAAGAACGAGGATCTGCTGGCCTTCCCCGGCGATGGTCGCATCATCGATCCGACCGGCGAGGTGCTTGCCGCGGGCAACGGCGACGCTGGCGCGCTGGTCGCCGAACTGCAGCTGCGAACGGTCAGGACCATGCGCCGGATCCTGCCCGTCGACCGCGACCAACGCCCGTCCGTGTACCGCCGCCTGTGGGACGACGCGTGGCAGGAGATGGTCGCGGCGAGCCGCGAAGGCGACGAACGCGATCCGCAGTAGGCGGCGCGCGTCAGCGCGCTACTCGACGAACGCGGTCAGGCGGCCCAGCCGCTCCGGCTTCTGCAGCCGCTGCAGCGCCGCGCTCTGCAGCTGTCGCACGCGCTCGGCCGTGATGCCGAGATCCTGGGCGATCTGACCCAGCGTCTCGGGCTCCCCGCCGCCGAGCCCGAAGCGCCGTCGCAGGATCAGCTGCTCGCGCTCGGACAACTCGCGCATCGCCTCGTCGAGGCTCGCGCGCAGGTTGCCGACCGGGATCGAGTCCGGAACGGGCACCGCCGACTCGTCGGCGAGCATCTGCATCAGCGTCATGCCTTCCTCGCCGCCGCGTTCGGCGTCGAGACTCACGGCGTAGCGCTTGGTCGAGAGCACCCAGGTCACGCGCTCTTCGGGGATGCCCAGCCGCTGCGCGATCTCCGCGTGCGTCGGCTCGTGACCGGCGCGGCGCAGTTCGTTCTGCACGCGGCGGATGCGACCGAGGATCTTCTGCACCCACACCGGAATGCGCACCGTGCGCGAGCTGTTGTACAGCATCTTCAGCACGGCCTGCTGCACCCAGTACTGGGCGTAGGTCCTGAACCGCACCTCGCGGCGCCAATCGAAGCCCTCGACTGCCTGGAACAGCGACGCGTTGCCTTCCTGGATGAGGTCCGGAGTGTCGACACCGAGTCCGCGGTAGCGCGCGACGGTGCCGAGCACGATGTAGAGAGCACCCTCGACGTAGAGGTTGCGCAGATCCTCGAGCTGCTGCAGGCAGCGATCCAGATAGTCGGTGAGCGCCGCGGAGTCGATGCTGGCGAGTACGGTGCTGCGCGGCTTGCCGGACAGTTCCTGCGCGACCCTGGGCGAGATGCCGACCGCTTCGAGTTCGCGCTGCACGCGCACCTTCATGAAGTCGTAGCGCCTCGCCATCCGGAACTCTTCCTCACGATCCATCGGCGGCAGACGGCGCAGTTCCAGCTGGTAGAAGCCGCCGCGCACGTCGATCGGGGCCGGCGCATCGGCGGGCTTCTGCGCGACTGCCTTGCGGTCACGGTAGCCTGCCACATTGACATCGATCTTCGTGCGGCGCAGCTGATTCACCAGCTGCCTGCAAACCTGCTCGAAGCGAGTCGTCGGCACGTCCAGCGCCAGGTCGAGCTGCTCGATCTCGAGCGGCCGACCCTTGTCGATACTCAACTTGCCCTTGGTTAGAAGCTTCGAGAAAACCATGACCGACTCCTGCAGACGAATCTGCCGCGTGCGGCACGGGCGTCCGCTGGACTCCGGACCGACCCGACCGTCTTTCAATTCGCGGCGGGGCTACGACGCGGATCAAGTAGCGTGCCCCGCTCAACGAGCGTTGGCCTGAAAGACCCCGTTCGAGGGGCCCCACCGGTTGCACTACGCCGCATGGCTGCCATGCAGCCCGACGAGGTTTCTGGGGGCCCGCACAGGTAACCGCTCGATACACCTCGGGTTGGCCCCTCGGGTTGTCACGGGTCGTCATCGAGCATGCGATCGACGCTTCCCCGTGAACCGCGGCCGCCGAGGCATTGCGCTGCACCTGTCCCCGGCGCCTCGATTGCGGCGTTCAGCGATGGTGGCACCGCGACGAACCGCCAGCGGAACACAGGCACGGTTCGCGAACCAAGAACGAAACGCGCAGCCATCCGTTCGGGTGCGCAGCATCGCGCGCGGACTCAGCGGCGACGGAGCAGCAGCAGCGCGAGCACCAGCAGAAGTCCCGCTCCGCCGATCAAGTAGTAGGTCGGCGAGCCGCCTTCGCTCGGCACGAGATCGTGTGGCCCCTCGGTCGCCAACGCGGAAACCGGCTCGCGATGCGCAGCCGGAGCCGGAGCCGGCGCAGCAACCGGTGTCTCGACCTCGATCGCCGGCGACGCACTCGCGCCGCTTGGCTTGGGCGCTTCGGGAATCGCGTGTGACGCCTGCGGTTGCGGCGCCGCAGGCTGGCTCGGCGGCTGTGCCGCCGCGGCGACCACGGGATTCGCGTTGAGTCCGACTTCGCACGTGACGCTGAGCCGGTTGTCGAACTTGCCGAGCTTGGCGCCATTGCTACCACTCACCAACTCGAACTCGAGTTCGACGGTCACCGACTGACGTGAGCCGACCTGCGCAGTCGTCGCCATGGTGACCGGCATCTCGATGACGGCCCAGTTGTCGTACGCCTGCTGACCCTCGAACGCCTTCGCGACCTTCGCCTGCTGTGCCGGTCGGATCGACCAGCTGCCGGCTTGCATGCCACCGTTGGTGAACGCCTTCACGGACAGCGGCGCCGGCGAGGGCATCACCGAGTCCCCTTCGAGGACCATCGTGACCAGCATCGTGCCGGTCTGACCCGGCATCAGCCGCTTCGGCACGATCGCCGCATCGAAGCGGCAGAAGCCAGTCGCACCGTGCCTGGTCGCATCGAGCGGAACGGCCTTCTCCGGATTCGCCGCGATCGCTGCGGCCTCGTCGTCTGCGGCCCCCTTCTCGGCGTTCTGGCGCTCGCGCAATGCCTTGAGCTTGTCGGTCTCGGCCTGGTTGCCGCGGGCAGCGCCCTCGGGCCGCTCTTGCGCAGGGGCTGCGGCCGCCAGCACGGCAAGGACGAGCAAGGCTACAGGACGAGTGAAGCGCATCGAGGTGTGAGGATACCTGGGGTGGATGGTGCTCGACAGAACCAGGCGTCCGTGGACGCCGCAGCGCCAACATTCCGCCAGGGAATCCCGGTAGCTCTTCCGAATGGGACTGCTGCGCCGTTGAAAGGGCCCCAAGATCAGGCTAGTTTGCGCGCCTTCGTACATGGCCGCCACTGGAAACGTACTCACCGAATCAGCGGTCATGTCGGCGCTTCGCGCCGTTCGCGACCCGGACCTTGGACAGGACATCGTGGCGCTCGGGTTCGTCAAGAACCTGCGGATCTGCGATGGCACGGTCGCCTTCACGATCGAACTGACGACGCCTGCCTGCCCGGTGAAGGACCAGATGAAGGGCGAGGCCGAGCGTGCGGTCAGGGCACTGCAGGGTGCACGCGAGGTGCGCGTCGACATGTCCGCGCGCGTCACCGCGAGCCGGCCGGTGCTCGGCGACAAGGGCACGATCCCCGGCGTCAAGAACGTGGTCGCGGTCTCCTCGGGCAAGGGTGGCGTCGGCAAGACCACGGTGGCGGTGAACCTCGCCTGCGCGCTGCAGCAGTCTGGCGCGCGCATCGGCATCCTCGACGCCGACGTCTACGGCCCCAATGTGCCGATGATGCTCGGCGTGCGCGGCCAGCCTGAGGTGCACGACAAGAAGATCCAGCCGTTCCAGCAACACGGCCTGCAGGTGATGTCGATGGCGTTGCTGGTCGCCGAGGACCAACCGGTGATCTGGCGCGGTCCGATGCTGCACTCCGCGGTGCGGCAGTTCCTGTTCGACGTCGCGTGGACCGACCTCGACTACCTGATCGTCGACCTGCCGCCGGGCACGGGCGACGCCCAGCTCTCGCTCAGCCAGCAGGCCCACTTGATGGGCAGCGTGATCGTGACGACGCCGCAGGACGTGTCGGTACTCGACGTGAAGAAGGCGATCCGCATGTTCCAGACCGTGAACGTGCCGATCCTCGGCGTCGTCGAGAACATGGCCTGGTTCACGCCGCCGGGCAGCAGCGAGCGCATCCCGCTGTTCGGCCAGGGTGGCGGCGCGCGCATCGAACGCGAGTTCGGCGTGCCACTGCTCGGCCAGGTGCCGATCGAGATGCCCGTGCGCGAAGGCGGCGACAGTGGCCGTCCCGTCGTCATCGCGGCCCCCGACAATCCCGCTGCCGTTGCCTTCCGCGCGATCGCGGGCAAGGTCGCGCAGCGCATCAGCATCCTCAACGCAGAGTGATCCCATGAACCCGACCAAGAACGACACGCAGCCGAAGCGCTTCACGCCCAAGTCCACGATGATCGAGGTCCTGACCGCCGACCCGTCGCTCGGCATGGTCCTGATGCGCGACTTCCACATCGGCGGCTGCCGCAACTGCGGCTTCGACCCGCACTCGACGATCGAGGAAGTCGCCGGGCAGAACGGCGTCCCGACGCAGCGGCTGCTCGATGCGATGAACCGCACCGGCACGGCCTGAGTCGCGTCCCGCCGCTGGAGCGCCCGCTTGCGAACGGGACGCGCTTGGTCAAAATGCCGCGCCCGATTCCCGCTGCCGATCAGGAGCCATCGATGGCAAAGGTCTCCGAACTCACCGACGACAACTTCAAGACCACGCTGCAGAGCGCCAAGACCCCGGTGCTCGTCGACTTCTCGGCGGCCTGGTGTGGACCCTGCAAGGCCCTCTCGCCGACGATCGACAAGGTCGCCACGGAGTACGCGGGCAAGCTCGCGGTCTACAAGGTCGACATCGACAGCGCGCAGGAGACTGCGGCCAGCTTCGACATCCGCTCGGTGCCGACCTGCATCTTCTTCAAGGCGAGCAAGGAAGTGGACCGCTTCACCGGGCAGCTCGACCTGCGCGGCGTGAAGAGCCACGTCGACAAGGTCCTCGCCTAGCGGAGCGCGGACTCCTGGCGTGCGCGCCGCGGGCGCAGATTGCGCCACAGCAGCGCGAACCCGAGCGGAACGCACACGATCGCGTAGGGCCAGCGCCGCGGTGCTGGCAGGACGCGCAGCGGCGCCACGATCCGCACACCGTCGCGGACGACGACCACGGCGTGCAGCCCTGGTGCGGGCGCCACGAAGCGCAGTTCGCCAGCGGCGTCGGTGACGCCCAATTGCTGCGCGCCGCCGCCCTCCAGTTCAGCCGCGACCGGCAGGCCGGCCACCTGGTCACCGGGCGCGTGCACGCAGGCGACGACCTCGGCGCCCGCATCGCAAGGAAACGGCGCGACGGTCACCTGCTGCAACACCAGCGCGAGCACGAGGGTCGTCGCCATGTTCCGTTCGCCGGCTAGTCTGTCCGTCGTGCTGCCCGAAATCGAGGATCTCGGCCACGCGCCATACGCGCCGGTGCTCGTGCACATGCGCACCTTGCACGCCGAGGTGGCCGCGGGCCGCGCGCCGGGCCGCGTGCTGCTGGTCGAACACGAGCCCGTCTACACCGCGGGCCGCGCGACGCCGCCTGCAGATCTCTTCGACGACGTCGTGCCGATCGAGCGCGGTGGCCGCATCACCTTCCACGGTCCGGGCCAGCTCGTCGTCTACCCGATCGTGCCGCTCCCGCGCCGCGACGTGCACGATTGGCTGCGCCGCCTCGAGGCATTCGGCGTCGCGATCTGCGGCGACCTCGGTCTCGCTGCCGTCGCGTCGCTGGACGGCACCGGCGTGTTCGTCGGCGACCGCAAGGTCGCCTCGATCGGCGTCGCGATCCGCCGCTGGATCAACCTGCACGGCATCGCGCTGAACGTGGCCATGGATCCGCGGCACTGGCGGCGCGTGCGGCCGTGCGGACGCGATCCGGAGTCGATGGGCGACCTCGCGACCGCGTGCGGCCGTCCCGTCGGTCTCGCCGAGGTGCGTGCGGCCGTGCGCGCGCGGGTTTCGATGTTCACGGACGCGACGGTTCCCTTATGAACAAGGCGCGCAGATGACCGGCACCGTCGAACTCGCCGCGGACGGCTCGCACCTCGTCGTGCGGTTCCCGTACCGCGAGGACCTGCTCGCCGCGGTGCGCGAGTTGCCGGGCCGCCGCTGGGATCCCAAGCAGAAGCTCTGGCGCATCCCGACTGGCCATGTCGAACTCGTCTACGCGACCTTCGTGCGTCACCTGTTCGAGTTCGCGCCCGAGGTCACCGGCCTGCTCGCCGGCACGCTCGGCAGCAAGCCCAAGGCCGCCACTGCCGCCAGCGACGAGGACCGCGCGCCGGCAGATCGCGCCGACGCGCTGCCGGCGACCGGCCGCGCAGAAGCAGACCTGGACGCGGCCGCCGAGGAATCGCTGTCGATCTCGGCGCTGAACCTGCGCGTGCGCGACGCCCTGCGCGGCCAGTTCCCGCAGCGCTTCTGGGTCGTCGGCGAACTCGTCGACTACGACAAGCAGCAGGAGCGGCAGCACAAGTTCTTCTCGCTGGTCGAGAAGGCGCCCGGCGAAGCGCGGCCGCGCGCGCGCGTCGAGGCCGCGCTGTTCGAGCGCACCGCGCAGGAGCTGCAAGCGCGGCTGCAGGGTGCCGCGGCGGACCTGCAGTTGCGCGACGGCATCGAGATCCGCGCACTCGTGCGCGTCGACCTCTATGTGCAGTCGGGCCGTTTCCAGGTCGTCATCGAGGACATCGATCCGTCGTTCACGCTCGGCAAGCTGGCGCTGACGCGCGAGCAGATCCTGCGCGAACTGCGCGATCGCGGACTCGTCGACCGCAACCGGTCGCTGCCGCTGCCGGTCCCGCCGCTGCGCATCGGTGTGCTCGCGAGTCCCGAGTCGGACGGCTGGAACGACTTCGTGCGCCATCTGGAGGAGTCGCGGATCGGCTTCGCGGTCACGCTGCTGCCGGTCAAGGTCCAGGGCCGCGAGTTGCGGCCGGGCATGCTCGCGGGCCTCGCTTGGTTCGCTGCGCACGCGGACGAGTTCGACGTGCTGTGCGTGCTGCGTGGCGGCGGCTCGCGCACCGACCTCGCCTGGTTCGACGACCTCGAGCTGGCCGTCGCGGTCGCGCAACATCCGTTGAAGATCCTGGTCGGCATCGGCCACCAGCGCGACCAGTCCGTGCTCGACGTCATCGCGCAATCCGAGAAGACGCCGACCGCCGTCGCCGAGCGCCTGGTCGGCTGCGTCGTGCAGGCGCGCCGCGACCTGGCCCGGCAGGCGGTCCGCCTGCAGGCCGGCGTCGGGCGTGCGCTGGCGCGCGCCAACGCGCAGCTCGGCGACGCGGCAGCGGCGCTGCGGCAGACCGTCGCGGCGCGGCTGGCGCACGAGCGGCTGCGGCTGCTCACGGCATCGCGCGACCTCGACCGCGGCACGGCGCGCACGCTGGCCAGCGCGCGGCGCGATCTGACACGCGCTGCGCGCGACCTCCGCGGCCACGCGCTGCTGCACTGCGAACGTACGCGCAGCACGTTGCGGCACACCGCGGAACGCTGCAGCCACGGCGCCCAACGTGCGCTCGAGCGCGCCGAGGCGCGCCTCGAACAGCAGCTCGCGCGCCATCGCCTGCTCGATCCGCGCGCCGTGCTGCGGCGCGGTTTCGCGATCGTGCGCACGGCGGACGGACGCGTGCTGCCGGAAGCGGCCCGCGTGGTCGCCGACCAGCGCCTCGAACTCCAGCTGCGCGACGGTACCGTGCGGGCGCGCGCCGAATCGGTCCACCCAACATGAGCGACAAGAAGAAGAAGGGCGGCGAGCTCAGCTACGCCGAAGCCAGCAGCGAGCTCGAGGCGATCCTGCACGAGGTCGAGTCAGGCGAGATCGATCTCGACCTGCTGTCGGAGAAGGTCGAGCGCGCGGCCGCGCTGCTCGCGATGTGCCGCGAGCGTCTCGCGACGACGGCGACCAGGGTCAAGAAGGTCGTCTCCGACCTGCACGCGGCCGACGCCGAGCGCGGCGACGACGCCGGCGGGCAGGACCGCGAAGCGGAGACGGACCGGTGATCGCGCTCGCCGGCAACGTCGACTGGAGCGCCGCGATCGTCCTGTTCATCGTGCTGCTGGTCAGTCTGACTGCGCACGAGGCCGCACACGCACTGGTCGCCAAGCTCGGCGGCGACCTCACGGCCTACCGCAGCGGTCAGGTCACGCTGAACCCGCTGCCGCACATCCAGCGCGAGCCGATGGGCATGGTCGTCGTGCCGCTGCTGTCGATCTACATGACCGGCGGCCAGTCGTGCATCGGTTTCGCCAGTGCGCCGATCGACCCGATCTGGGCCTACCACCATCCACGCCGCGCAGCGCTGGTGTCGGCCGCGGGTCCGCTCGCGAACTTCGTGCTCGCCGCGCTCGCGTTCGGCGTGCTCTG
>Ga0070689_100000371_pt1 | contig 26452 bp, 36 predicted proteins | sample KBSS23HmetaG_FD_64669 | JGI IMG/M metagenome (GOLD analysis project Ga0070689, IMG submission 64669) | Switchgrass rhizosphere microbial communities from Kellogg Biological Station, Michigan, USA - KBS S2-3H metaG | ecosystem: Host-associated > Plants > Roots > Rhizosphere ...
CAGCGAGTATGTGCCGTCGGCGTTGACCTTGGCCAGTCCCATCTTTTCGAGCCCGCCGTCATCCGGAACAGCCTTGCCCTGCGCGAGGTCCAACAGCGCGCCGGCGGCATCTTCCTGGAGGCCGAGCGCCTTGGCGACGGTGGCATGGTTCGCCTGCTGGCGGGCAAGACGCCGGCGCTGGCCGGAGAGCGAGCGGCCTTTCTTGGGCGCTTTCGCTTTCTTCGGTGCCTTGGGCTTTTTGGCGCGTCCCTTGCGCGGTTTCTTCGCCCTATGGGCACCCGGCTTGCCCGCAGCTGCATTTGCGGCACGGTTCTGCGCTACCTGCGCGTTGGCATCAGCCTGCACGCTACTCGCATCGCCGGATCCGAAACGGCCACCGGCACCACGCACGAGGCGACCGGCGATCGTCTCGCCGACTTTGGCTCCATAGTTCGCGGCCTTCGTGACGGAACCATTCTCGACGCCGTAGAGCAGGCGCATCTGCGCGACCGCACGCCTGCGCGGGAGCGGCTTCTTGCTATGGCGCTTGCCGGTCTCGCTGTTGACGACCACGTAGCCGTCGCCTTCTTTTTCGAGCTTGTAAGGCAATTCAGGAACTCCAGAGACACAAAAAGCCCGCCAATTGCGGACCTCAACGGGTCTTTTGGCGGGCCTCTAGGACCTTTGTTCTGTTGTTACCGTCTACTCTACGGTGCTGAGTCTGCCTTGTCAATACATAATGTATTGACGGTGTTGCACTTACACTTGATCTCGACGACAGAGCCAGGTATCAAGAATAGGCGTGCCAGGACCCGTCGGCAGCCTTGGCACCGCCAGGTTTCGAGCATGGTCGTTATCAGTGGCCGTGCTTCGGCAATCACCTACACCTCACTGTCGATCGCACGCTGCATCAGCACCGGCAGCTGCTTGTCCCACTTGGCACCGATGACTTCCTCGAATTCTCGTGCTTCTGTTCCGGGGTGATGCACCTGCCGAGCATGAACAATCGTAGTGCCACGGCTCCCCCTGCCCGATCCAATTGCCCGCACATGTGTCTTTGGACTGGACGGCACACCAAAGACAAGACCACCACGACCGTGAGCCGTGATGACATGCGGGCGAGTCCCTTCTGAGACGTAGCCATACACGTCGTCCTGCGTGCTCACGATGCGCTGGCCGGCCTCGCGCTCGATGGTGAACTCCGGCTTATGCTTCCACGTTTGTGTGGTCACACCGAAGTCCACCTGGACGTCCTTCGCCGCTGCTTCGAGTGTGTTCTCGACCGCACGCGCGAGTGCACGCGCATTGAAGACCAGGCCCTTGGGCACGATCGCTTTCATCTTCATAGCGTGATCGGTGCGCCAGTCAGGTCAACGCCCGCCGGTGGTGCCGGAGGTGCCGCTGCATCGGCTGCTGCTTTGAGTTGCTGCGCAACGTATTGCCTGACCGCTGCCTTCTTTGCTGCTGCCCCACCCGGTGTATTGGCAATGAGCTGCTGAAGGTGACTGAGCCAGACATGGACGGTGTACTCGACGCCGTCGACGGTGCCGGTCACGTTCACATCATCAGTGTTGGGTGTGCGAACGGCGTTGAGGTTATCAATAACAGCCATAGCTACTCCTCAGTACCAAATACGACGCCGTCAAGTGTGCAACTCGTGCCCCTGGTAACAGTTAATGGCTGGTTAGCAGCGCTGCTCAGAATGCCATTGCCCATGTTTGCCGGGCTGAAGGGTGTATCTGTCAGGCCACGCGCTGCGAAGATCGTCGTCCCTGCTGTGTTATCCTTGAAGGTGAGCGTGCTTGACGCACCACAGGTCAGGATCATGCCCATGAGGCGAAACTTCTTCCCGCCTGCCGGTGTCCAGATGGTCGTCTCTGCGGTGGCTGCGGTAAGCGCAACAACCTTGAACACGCTGGGCGTTCGCTGCTTATCCCAACTTGTACCGTTGAACAGGTTTCCTTGCGGGGACACGGCAAGGGCTGAAACTGCGCCCTGACCGTCGACGGCTGCGAGCACACCTGCTGCCGTCGTACCACCCGCGCCATACAGCGCCACGTTTGTCTGCGGCATTGGCCCCTCGTTGGCCTGAGCGCGACCAATGACCGTGACGGTGCCGGAGCTATAGGCGGAGATGCGGGCACGGACAGATTTATAGCCGGATACATTGAAACGATAGGCGGCTGTTGTCGTCGATGAGAACGCGAGGGCGCCTGTCGAGTATGTTTCACCCGTGAGGGTTATCCAGTTTGTATCATCTGGACTAGCCTCGAATGTAACGGTGGCGGTGGCGGTAAATGTTGTATAGAGGAGGAGCGTACTCATCCCGCTCACGTCGATGGCCGTTCCGTTGCCGGTCCCGGTCGCCGCGTTCTGGAGGATGGCTGTGGTGACAGCGTTCGCACCACCTGCGACTGGGACTGGTGTGCCACCCGTGACACCCTGGACTGACGTCACGTTACTTGAAGGTGCCCCTGGTGTTCCACCGCCACCGCCAGGGTTCATCACAGTAACCGGCTGCGATGGGCCGCCTACTGTTGGTCTGCCATCACTTGTTGCTGGATCAGCCATAGTTGCTCCTTATTGCAGCACACCGCCGCGTATTCTCAATGGTGCCCAATCCTGTGCGCGTTGCACGCATGTCTGACAGGAGTCGCTCACGCCCCGGATCCACCTCGCGTCATAGTCGCCGGCGTCCTCGTCCAGCGTGTCGATACTCCAGAGACAATGGCAGTGCGTCTTGCACTGCGTCGTCCCGTCGCCAGGCAGCGCTGGGAGCGGCAGGAGCTTCGTGCGGCCCGACCAGTACGGCGCCTTGATGCTTTCGGCGTACATCGCCGCCCGTGCGTCCCAGCCGGCTTCGAACTCATCGGTTTTCTGAATTTCCAGTGCGAAGTTGTCCAGAAAGTCGAGCTGCTTCTGAACCTGCTTGGCGACGGTCGCCCGCGCCTGGTCGTCCATCTCGCGTGTGCCGGCACCGGTGAAATAGGCCGCCGCGTGGTAGGTGGCCAGGTCCTTCGCCACTATATCCCGCCAGGCCTGCACCGCGATATCGCCGTCCGCAAGATCGCCGGTCGCCTGGTCGATGGCCTCGGTCAGCCTGGCGATGAGGCGCTCCAGCGGCTTTGGCTGCGCCTTAGCGACCGGTGGCATCGCTTCCCTCGTCGGATTGCTCTAACGTGTTTGGCGTCACGTCCTGCAAAGGACCGATAAGCGCTCGCATAAACTCCCGATCTAAGTGCTCTCGCATGGCCAGCGCGACCTCATGCATTGCCTCGCGCTCGGCACCAAGCACCACGTCGGGATGCGGGTCAGGCGGCGACGTCCGAACGACGACGGTTTCGTAGCGAATGCCGGCGAAGACAATCTTTGGCTTATTCATCGCTCACCTCGAACTGGATACAGCCAAAATCAGGAGCGGTGGCAAGTTCAGTTCGCTCTATGGCTTGGGCGTTGCCGTCGTCATAGGCGTAGGCCAACGCTAGCGACTTCGGCTGATCCTCGGTGCCATATCGGATGAACGTGAGTAAGCATGCGCCCCAAGTGCCTGGCGTCTCTGGCTGCTCCCACCATCGGCAATTCTTGCAACGCGCCTGACTATCCATCGCTCACCTCGTCCGCCAGTGCGACCGCCTCGTCCTCGTCGAGCAGCTCGGCGACGTCAGCATAGGGATCGCGTGCTTTCGCCGCGATCTGGGGCACACCGGCTGCCGGTCCACCGGTGAGCCGCGCCAGTGCCGCATGCAGGTCGGCAAAGCGCGGATCGGCGGCAGGGAGGGGTGTGCCGTTGGGCGCGGTCGGGACCGGCACACCGGCGTCGACCAGCGGCTTTTCGGTATCGTCGAGCGCGCCGCCGGGCGTCTGGTCGACCGGCAGAAACTCACGCGGAACGTCGCCGGCGTCCACGGCGATCTGCAAGGCTTGCGCCGGCGTGATCTCCTGGGAGCCGACCTGTGCCGCGCGTGCCTGGGCGCGGACCAGCGACACGTCGGCCTTGCTCTTCTGGTCGCGGATATCGTTGGTCGACCAGGAGAAGGTCGTCGTTTCAGGCAACACCCGCTCGTTCTGGGCGTGCTCCCATTGCTTCCGCCAGGCGGCCAGGCCCTGCCCTTCCTCCGCTTCGGCCAGGATGACCGTCTGCGTGCCGGTGCCGAGGCCCTGGCCGCTCAAGGGCTTGATATCCTGGACCGGAATGCCGATGGCGTTAGCATAGACCAGGTAGGCGTTGTCACGCTCCTTCTCCAATTCAAAGCCGTCGCCCATCGACTTCAGCGGGATACTCGTCCGGTTGGGCGGCGTGTCGCCGAGGAGCGGGATCACGATTGAGCCCTTGTAATAGACCGCGCCCTTGGCAACCTGCTGGTTCTCGGCGGTCACGAGCGCCGACCTGAGCGACGCTTCGGTGACCCCCTGCACGAACTCAAGCGACGTCGCACCCGACCCTGAGACCTTCTCGTAGCCGTAGAGCTCCATCGCGGCCAGCTTGTAGATTGTGCGATAGGCGCGGCTCGTGGCACAGAAGCCCACGCCGTTGAAGGTCTCGGTCGGACTGGCCATGTCGGCGAACATCAACACCTCATGCGCGCGCATTTCATGCTGGCCGCCCATGCGGTCGCGATAGATCACCGGGATCTCCGGATCCGCCGTGCGCAGGCAGCGCATCGAGTCGAGGTGCATCAGGCCGAGGATCTTCGAGCCTGCGGCCGGACTGGCGCGCACGATCTCGACGAAGGCGCCGTTATCCGTCGTGAGGAAGTCGCGCAGGTGCCGGCTGATGAACGTGACCCAGCCTGCGCCGTTGTCGGCCGTGAGGTAGAGATCCTGGCCGCGCTTGACGCGCAGGTTGCTCTCGTCGCTGTCGGCGATCTCCCAGCCTTGCGCCGCGATCTTGGTGATCGCCTTGCCCAGTGCCGAGCCCCACATGCTTTCAAGGTGGATGCTGAGTCTCAGCACCTGGTCCCGGCTGGGCGACCAGTACGCCGGGAGGTCCGAGCCGCCGGCAGGCCCGTAGACCGGCACGGTGAACTGGAGCAGGAATGCGCCGCCCTGCGCGACACTCATGTGATCGTCCCGGGTGACGGAGTGCTTCAGGATATCGGGCGATATGCCGTTGGTCATGTGTGTCCCTTCCCTACAGCGTCCCGCGCAGCGTCCAGAGCAAGCCGCGTAATGCGTCGGGGCCATGGTCAAACGCCTTGATCGGCTTCTCGCTGCCCGGCTCGAAGCGATAGGCGGCCATCTCCTTGCGGAACTGGGTGCAGCGCGGATGCACCCGCGTGCGCCGCCATGTGTTCCGGTCGGCAGCGAGCCCCCGGCGCATCTCTTTGATCGACTCGTCGACGTCGGCCGTCGATTGGCGCGCCGGGATATCAGCGGCATGCAGGCGGCCCCGGATCTCCGCGCTGCCGGGGCCATGCGACGCGAAGTCGGGTGCCGGGTAGGGAAGCGCCTTGACACGCTCGATATGCTCGTCGCTCAAGACGAGACACGCATAGTCCTCATAGAAGACGTCGAGATGGCCGTCCGGCTTGTGCTGGCAGAGCAGGAAGACCCGTGGGTGGGCATCGGCCGCGTACATGCCGAGCTCGCGATTGAGGCCGGCGCTCTTCGTGGAACTCCCTGCACTGTAGCCGTCGTCGAGCGCCCAGTAGACCGGCCCGGCGCCCTCGACATATTCGGCGAGCTCGGTGACGTTGCCGTCCTCCGGGCCGTCGCTCCAGACGCCGCCATAGATCAGGCCGGCGGCATGCGTGAAGGCTTCGATCGGGTTCTCCGGGTATTCGCGGTAGACGCTGGAGCTGTCAAGCGCGGTCTCGAGCAACTTGTCGCGAAAGTCGGGCGGTCGCGTGGGATTGGCCTGCCAGGGCAGGAAGACGGGCGTGTAGAGGCTCTGGCCCGCTTCGGCCGCCTGCCAGCTTTGATGAAACTCGGACCCATTGCCGTCGGCGCTACTGATCTTGAACAGCTTGCCGCCGTCGTTGATCGTCGGCTCGACGGCGTCGGTCAGATCGCGGCCATACTGCATAAAGGCATGCTCGTCCATCACGACGCCTGACGCCGTCCAGGAGCGGCCGGCGCGCTTGGTCGCCGCCAGGCTGGTGATGCGGGATCCGTTCGTCCAGGTCAGTTCTGACGTGTTATCCGAGGCCAGTGCCGGCAGACGCTCGCGCTCGGCATGATTGGCATACATGAAGCGCACGCGTCGCACGAGGCCATTGGCTTCAGCCTGGCCGAGACTGAAGAGCAACCAGACCTGGCCGGGCTTCATCACACATTCATAGAGTGCATTCGCACAGGCTAACCAGCTGATGCCCAGCTGGCGGGCTTTCAGGATGATCAGGAGTCGGTCGCGCTGCATCTGGTCGAGCACGTCGCCCTGGGCCGGCCAGAGCACGAAGGGCATCGTCGCCGTATTGCCGGCCTGCGGCACGGTGATCTTGGTCGCGGCAGTAAACTCGGCAACGGACGGCTCGTAGGGCGTCGTAACGCGACGTCGTCGACGCTCGCGCAGGAGAATGAGGTCGATATCACTCGGCTGGCGAAACGCTACCATAAGCCGCGCTGCTTTCCGAGCTGCTCGAGCTCATCGTCGGTCAGCTTCGCCGCCTCGTCAGGCGTCAGATTGATATTGAAGTTTCGGGTCGTCTCCCGGAACTTCGGATCATGCGCCTTCAAGAGAAAGATGAGCAGCGTATCGCTATACTCGGTGATCGCCTTCTTACCGACCGGCTGACCCTGGTAATAGACAATCTCTTCGCGCCGAACCCCTTTGTAGGCCCGCCGCCGAGCTTCGTCTTCCAGGCCGGAGGTGCCGCGCTGAAGCGCAGCATCCCAGGCAGCTTTGAAGACATCATCACTGGCCCGCTGGGTATAGGCAAAATCACGTGAGACCTTGGCAGCGCGCGCGGCCGCGCTGACGTTGCCGTACTCGCCGAGTGACACCAGGAAGCGCGCCTGCCAATCATCCGGCGGTCGCGTTCCTCTTTTTTCAGGTGTACTTGTTGTCGACATCAAATCTTCCCAAAAATCCAGTACTTACTAAAAAATAGTGTAAAGAATTGAGTTTTTAATTTTTATTATCGGCATTTTGAGTATATTTTTTCAGTATTTTCTTTGAGAGGTCCTAAAAATCAGCCTGTTTTGGGCAAAAATCCAAAAAAATAAACTTTCAAAAACCTCCTGTAAACACTTTTTCTTGTTTCTTTCTCAAGTTCAAATCATGATTATGGTAAGTAAAAATCATGATTAATCAGCATTTTTGGAGTAAATTTCGCGTAAGCTATAGTAAATAGAGTTTTTCACCCAAACAATCATGATTAATGGTGATAGTGTCAGGTCGACATTTTGAGTTCACGGCGCCCAGCCTTCGACCGGCACGAAGTGCACATTGCCGTCTCGATCGGCGCCGTACACGACCTCCTGACCGGCGCGCTCTGCGAACTTCGGCTGCGCATAGATCGTCGGCGCGCGCTGCATCTCGATCGGCGTGCCGTTGGGCTGGATGCGATACACGACTGCGACCTTGGTATGCTCTGACCCCACAACGCCCTGGACGACCAGCCAGAGCTGCCCGCTACCGTCCGTCGCCACAAAGGGCGAGTCCGGCAGGAAGTCGATCGGGACCTGCACGACAGTGATCGGGCCTGGGTCCGTCGTGAGCTGGGGCAGGTACGTGCCAGGAACGGTCGCCATGGCGTAAGCGCTACCGAAGATGAACGCGGCGATGGCGGCCACACAGAGCACTGAAAAAGCGATGGTGAAGCGCAGCTTGCTCATAGCGTTTAGGTCTCCTTATCCCGTTCAGCCTTGCGTCGTGCCCACATCGCTTTTACTGCAAGACTTTGCCGTGCTCGTGCTTCCGGGTTAGACCAAGCCTTTTTACTGGCGGCACTTTTTTTAGCCTTCACCTCAGGATCGGAGCAAATCTGCTTAATCACAGCACTCTGATGTGCACGAGCTTCAGGGTTAGACCATTTCTGTGTCAGCCGAGCACTTTGTTTGGCACGCTTCTCAGGATCAGCCATCGTCTGTTTTATCCTAGACCGCGTCTCAGGATCAGACCACATCTGCCTACTCGCCCTGCCAATCTTCACACGTGCCTCTTCTGAAAGGTTCGTTACTCCCTCGCCACCATCTGTCTCATTGGTCAAATTCTCACGACCGTATAGAGCTATCGCCCTTATTTCGTATGCAAGTGCTTCGGCTTCGTCATTCGTCGTAAAGATAACGTAGCGTTGGACTTCGCCACCGCTTTTCCAAATCTTGCGAATGGTGCTGCACTTAAGGCACTTGTGACCGGAACGGGCTTCGCTGTCATGCTTGTAGATGCGCTTCCCGGTCCCTTTGCCGACATAGAAAGGGCGACCATCCGGACGTGCGAGGACATAGACGTAGAACGTCTGAGGTATACTAGACATGCCTGATCTCCTAACTAGATTGGGCCACGCTCCGGGGTGGTGAGACACCGCCGGGGCATTCTTATTATACCATTTATAGCTTCCTAATGCCATAAAACGTAACTACCTGCTACAAATTCTTCATCTCGTCCATACGCTTGATAACATTGGCGATATAGACCTGCGGGCTGTTTCCATCACTTGCGGGACTAAAGACCGGGATAATCTGCTGCAAGCTCAGGAGTCCATGCGCGCCGTACTGCTCTTTGAGGTGCAGCACGCTATCGACGAGGCCAAGCTGGAAGCTCTCCCATTTGCGCCAGAAGCGGCCGTTGTAGTGCACCTTGTCGCGGCTGGAGGTGGCCGGCTCGGTGATGTTGAGCGGGTTGCGACTCTGGCGCTGCAGCTCCGTTCCGCCGATGACCGCGACCTGCTCGGGCGTCGTGGGATCGTCGGCGAACGACTCCTGCTTCCACATGCCGGCAACCGCCGCAGCGTCCACCTCGAAGCGCTGGCAGACGCCATAGACAAAGCGCATCTCGACGTCGAGCATGCGGACGCCGTATTTCACCAGGTACTTGACGAATTGATCGGCCGTCGCCGACTGCGGCACGCCGATGATCTGGCGATCGCCGGCGGCCGGCGGGACGGGAAGAGGAACCGTGGCCATGGCAGCTCTCACTTTCTGGCGAACGACGTCCATGCTGACCGCCGTGCCGGGACAGGTCTTCGGGCTGGCACAGTCGCGATGGCCGCGCAGTGTGATCGACGTCGCGACCAGCTTGCGGCGCGTGAAGACTGCGGCGATCGCGTGCAGCACGTTGTATTCCGTCTGGGCCGACCAGTAGTGCTGGTCATAGTCGCCGACGACCTCGAAGCCGAGATAGTGGCTATTGCAGATCGTGGCATGCACGCCCTGCGTGTTGAACGGTGTGCCGACCCAGAGCGCATCGTCGGCGATGAACAGGTGCGGCCCGGCCGACCAGCCGACGCTCCCGTCCTTATTCTTGACCTCGTACTGGTAGTAGTGCGCGAGGCCCTTCATCTGCGCTTCGCCGCCGGTCGCGTGCCATTGGACGAGGGTGGGCGACCAGGTATGATGGGCGGTCACGCCCTGAATCCAGGCGAGCGCCGCATCGCCGAAGCTCGCGATGTAGGCTTCGAGCGCCGCGACATCGGCGAGACGCCGGCCGTCCCAGGCGAACGTCATTACCACGGTCCTCCGGGCAGCAGTGCGATCAGCATGATCACAGCGATGACCAGGCAGAGGTAGCTCGCAACGGTCCGCCAGGACAATGCCGCCGCGATACAGGCTAGGATGAGAACGATCAGGTCAATCAAGACTGCGGGATCCATGTCAACCTCCTGTCTGCGGGGTCGGCGTCACTGGATCGGGTTCACTTGTCGCCGCCGCCGCTTGATTACGCTTCGTCTCTGCCGAGGCCTGCGTCACACTCGCCCCGGCCGAGCCTGCCGCTGCAAGCAACCCCGCCATGGCGACCTGTGCATAGGTCTGTGGCGTCCAGACCATACCGGCCGGGGCATTAGCAAGCGCCATGATTGCCGTGAAGATGATGCTCACGACGGCATTGGAGCTAAAGGCCACCCAGGACGGCCGTGTCGGTGCGGCAAGCGTCATGCCCGAGGTGAACCAATGTGCCAGGAACGCTGCTGACGTGGCATACGTGGCAATGTCCCAACCGTTCATGTTCCCTGTCCTTCCGATCTGCGCCGCCGGTCGAGTTGGGTAATCTGGATCGCCTGGCGGCTGATCGTCTCGGCCTGCTCAGCGAGCTTCGTCTGCATCACACTGATCTGTTGCTGGCAATCGGCGCGCGATGCTTGCAGCTCGCCATGGACACGCACGATCGTCGCTTCGAGCTCCGACTCCCGCTCCTTGGTCCGTTTGGTGGTCGCGTCGAGCTGCGCTTGCAACTGCTCAACCAGCACCTGCAAGCCCTCAACCGCCGATGTCCGGTCATCAATACGGGTCTTGCGGAGCGAGTTGAGCATCCCAATCACGCCCACCGCGCCGCCAATCAGCCCGACGTACTGATCGATGCTCATGCCGGCGCCACGTAGGTGCGAAGTGGCCGGAAGATCGCCATGAGCAGAAACACAGTAATCTGACCAATCCAGATGGTTGCGCCAGCGTTGCCGGCCTGGAACACCTGCCACGTAATGACCAGCCACGGGATGACCCCACAGAGCGAACACACTTTGCGGATCACAACCCAATGAAAATACGGCCAGAACGAGAGGGCGATCAGATGGATCGCGCCAATCAGGAACACCAGGCCCAGCCAGAGGCCGGGGAACTTGAGACTGAGGAGATACAGGACGATGCTTGACGGCGACAGGTGCAGCACGGCAGCCAGGCCCAGCAGGATCAGCGTGACCGCGCTCATATATTCGCCGCCCGTCCCGGCCTCGCGTAGGTGCCGCGCCAGTGGCATGCATGCTCTCCCCACAACGCAAAAAACGCCGCTCAGATCCATCTGGATCATGAGCGGCGCCTATCTCGCTCGGTGCCGAACCATCGTCGGACCGCAGTCAGTTGTCGAAAGAAATCTACACCTTACGTCTACCTGGTGTCAAGCGCTGCGGTTGCCAGTAGAGACGCGTGTCGCACGAACGACAGCGCAGCATGAAGGGATAACGCGTGTCCCCGTCTTGAGTCGCGAGCACATTCCCGTCGTCGCTCACCGTGACCGGCAAGACAGCGTGGCAGCGCTTGCAGTGCAGATCGGCCATACGAGGCAGCATAGCACAAAGGTGCTGGGAGTTAAAGAGGGACGTGTCGGCGACGCTACAGGTCCAGGCCCTGCTGCTCTGCGGCTGGCATCTCCACACGTTGTGCCTGCTTGAAGGTGCCATACGCCGGCGGCATCTGAACCTGTGCTCCTGTGAGAAGGTCAGCGATCGGTAGGATCTGGATCTTTGGATAGTCCCTCCCCCAACCTGGCGATTTGTAGTAGCCGGCGCTGGCGGCCTCGGCCCGCATATCGCGGCTGGGGGGCTCGAGGGTGATAAATGCTCCGATCGTTGCACCTTCACGCTCCACGGTGCCGCGTAGGTCGCGTACATCGCCGCTCTTGACGTGGCCGCTTTTGACCTGCACGAGCAGGCGCTTGGGCTTGGCGGTGGCGTCGTCGATGAAGGTGATCACGCCGTCGATCCCTTTGTCGCTGCCTTTCTTGCCGGCCTTGCTCCCCTCCTGGCCTCCCAGCGGGCGAGCTCGGATAAGGGATAGTGCCCACCACTGAAATTGATAGCGATCGTCGCGGGCGAGCTGGGCGGCTGCTCCCACGTCGAGGGGCTCGCCGATGACATTAAAGGCTATGCCTGGGAACATTTGAGCAAGGCGATACTTTTGGAGGGCGATCGACAGGTGGGTTATATCAATGCCAACCCATCGCCGGCCTAGTTTCTGGGCGGCTGCTATTGTGGTGCCACAGCCGCAAAAGGGATCTAACACGAGGTCGCCGGGGTTGCTGCTGGCGTTGATGATGCGTTCTAAGAGTGCTAGGGGCTTCTGTGTGGGGTAGCCGAGGCGCTCTTGAGCCATTGAGTTGATCGGCGGTATATCGTTGATGACGTCTTGGATCGGTACGCCTTTGCCCAGATAGCGCTTGAACTGGGGAAAGCCTGGTCCACCACTCCTGCCTCTCGGCGTCCAGTAGATGTATCCGTGTTCATCTAGGAGGTCTAGCTTCTGTTGGGTAGTCAGATTGCTGGCCGTGTCGGGCTTGGATAATGCCTCGACGACGTCGCGCGAGACTGCCCAATGACGGCCGATCTTTGACGGGTCATAGCCGTGCCATGGTTTGGCAGAATCGCCTTGTGTCGTCCCCGCCGCTGTGAGGTCACTGAGTCGATATTTTCCTCGGTCGTCACTGTTGCGATACTTGGCGTCTAAGTAGTCCACGTCATACGGCTGAAACTCTGGGTTCCAGGTCGATCTGTCGGGTGATTTGCTGTAGAACAGCAATACATCGTGAACGCCGCCCCATCGCTTAGGATCGTTGTGGGCACTGGTGCGCTTCCAAGTAATCTCGTTACGGAAGTTGCGTGGGTCAAAAATTGTGTCGAGGATGACCTTGAGATAGTGGCTGGCTGTCGGGTCACAGTGTAGATAGAGGCTGCCGGTCGGCTTGAGGACGCGGTGAAGCTCCACGAGGCGCGCGGCCATCATCACGAGATAGGCCATCATCGGGCTTGTATGGCCTGCAATCTGGCGGAGGGCTCCTATTGTCTGCCCTACACGCTCCGGCGCCGCTGTGACCAGCTCACCGTAGGCGCGCTCTACTGCATCGTTCCAATGCCATGTATCCTCAAAGGCCGCTATCTGGGCCTCGCTATCCTTCCCGCTTTCGTCCTTGAATAGCACGTTGTAATTGCGGCTGCTATTGAAGGGTGGATCGAGGTACACGAGGTCAACGCTGCTGTCGGGGATGTACTCGCGTAGAATGTCGAGGTTATCGCCGTAGTAGAGTGTGTTACTCGTTGGCATGGATCGCCTCCTTCCGTCTGATACACCTCGACGTCCTCCCGGCGAGCAGTGGGCTGCTGTTAGGGCTGCCGGCCCACGTCCTCACCAGGGCCTGGGACGCCGCCGCCGCTATTTCGGATGGATGGTCCACTTGCCGTCAGCTTGGACTTCCCAGAGACATGGCGGCTGACCGAACGTCACGACCCCTTCATTGTTCACCGCGCCGATCTCATTCTGCAGAAGATCCCGCCCATCCGCGCACACGAGGAACACAGCAAAGTTACTTTCGCCGGTATGGGTGAATGTATACGGGGTCGGGCCGGAGGCAGACGGCTGGAAGACATCGCTAACCATATCGCCCTGGCCGTCGAAGCTATCGAGCGGCTGGCTTGAGACCGCCAGCGGCTTGATCTCCGCCGTCCAGTTCCCATCCGCCTGCACCTCCAGGAATAACGGCGCGTCGGTTCCGACGAGCAGGTGTGTGCCGGAGTAGTGCCCAATCGTATTGACGAGTAATGTTTTTGTGCCCTTCGCGTCGTAGGCGAAGACCGCGAAGTTACTATCGCCATCGTGGGTAAAACCGATTGTTGTCAGTGCTCCGGGCGGGGTGAACTTATCGGTGACTTTCTGGCCGTGTCCTTTGAGCGAGATCGGCTCAGGTGCCGGCGTCGCCGTGGGCGGCACGGGCGTTTCGGTCGGCGGGAGTGCGGTGTTTGTCGGGGCCGGTGTGTCCGTTGGTGGAGGCGTTGGCGTGATAGTTGGCGGGAGCGGCGTCGCGGTTGGGACCGCCGTAGGTAGAAAGGCAACATCATCGCCAATCGGGAGATCGACATCCAGCCCTGCCGCGTGGACGGTTGCGTGCGACAGGTCGCGCGGTACATCATACGCCACGATGACATCCAGATCACCATTCGATGGCACCGCAATCCCAGCGACCCCGGCGATCGTATGCTCGATGCCGACCTGGAGCCCGGCCGCGCCGGTCGCATCTCCATTCCCGCGTATTGCATCCGAGGCGGTTTGCAAGACAAAATCCCGGAGCGACAGTCGGTCCTCCTTCGCTTGCTTGTTATGCGCTGTCCCGCGGACAACGAGCCACCGGCCTTTTGGCGTCAGGGTCTGACCCTTGAAGCTGAGTGTTGGAGCCAGGTTGACACCGGTAATAGTGACCCGCCAGCGATCAGACTCGACTGGCGTATTGATTGAGGCAACAATCGCGGTCGGAGTTGGTACATCAGTAGGTGCAACTGCCTCCGTTGGCGCAGCTGCGGTCGTCGGTGATGCGACTGCGACGACGGCCCCGGCAGCGGATTGCACCGTCGGAACCGATCGTGCTGACGTCTGGGGTTTTGCCACCAGGCTGCCGATGATTCCACAAACCAAACAAGCACCGATGAGGAGTACCAGTCCACCGCAGCTTATCCCGACTTTGCCGCCGATGCCGCCTCGCCAGATGTCGCCGATACGCTTCATACCGACCTCCAGATTGTGACGGTCCCTGACATCTTGATGATGTAAGCTGGACGATTGCCCTGAAACGATAAACTATCATATCTCGTAGACAATACAGATGCTTGACATGTCTACGCTTACGGGTGTAAGTTCTATAAGAACAATCGTTCTATAATTGGAGCCGCGATGAATCTCCGCGATGCACTCCGCCGTATTGATCAGGAGCTCAAACGACGTTACCCGGCTATGATGATCGGCCCTGTTCATCCAGAAAGAGAATATATTGAATCAATGCCCGACGGTTCTGGGGCGTTGCTCGAGCCAATGCGTCAACAATCTGAGGGCCTTCCGGAATCGACCGAAGAATCATCGTAAGTCGCTCGTCATTGATACTGCCGTCGCGCTTTCCGGTTTCAACTCCCAGTGCCGTCATCAAATCGTCTAATGGCTCGTCAAGAGCCTCAGCCAGTGCGTAAAGCGTCTCGCTATCAGGTTGTGTGTTTGGATTGCGACGCCAGTGTGTAAATGTCGCGCGACTGATCTCCGCTCGCCTGGCAAGCTCGGCCATTGACCATCCGCGATCCTTGACCGCCTTTTCAAGATAGACCAAGAGACCGCTTACCACGTCAGTCATCCTCAACTGTAGAATCAATTCAACGCCCTCCCCAGTATATACACTTGAATACAACATGTCTACGTAGAATAGTTGACAAAGTTGCAAACTTCCTGTACAATCTGCTTGACAGTTGAATCCATGTTACAGAGGTAGTTATGACCGATACACCTGACAGAGACCTGGCCTCAGTCCAACTCAGTGGCGTACAGCTTGCGAAGGCCCGCGACATCGCAGAAACCATGGGTGTCACGGTCGCTAAAGTCACTCGATGGGCAATCGACGAATTCGATCTCGCTCTTTTTTTGGCCAAGCGTCAAGCAGATTTGACAGGACAGACTAATCAACTGTCTGCTGAGGTGCCCGCATGACGTATCGCATCGCACTCATCAATCGGCAGTGGCGAATCCTCGCCAACGACGAACCCATGATGACCATCTATCCAGACCATAGCGCCGCGCTGGATAAGCTGCGCGAACTACGGGCTGGCATGACTGCGACATTTGCGGGAGAGCTTACACGAAAGCAGGCAGCCAGCCGGGATGCGCGAGAAGCAAACGGACGATAGCCTCGTCGGTGGCCCACGGCAGCCCGCTATGCCGCCCATCCGTCACACGACGGAGCCTTATGAGATCGCCACAGCCTAGGCAGGAGGTGAATCGCAGCCGACGAGGCACGCACAAACAAAACGGTCTGAGCTACCCGCCGGCAGACTGAGCCGTTGAGCGCGTCTTTGGTCTGCCGGCACACACAAGCACACACAGGAGGACGTCACGAATCTCTTTGATCTCACCGGCTGGCAGCTGGGCATGGTCGGCGGCATCGCGTTCGCGACACTGCTGCTGCTCACACTCGCCATGATCGTCATCGCCCTGGCCCTGAACAGCATCGCAACCAGCTTGAGCCGGCCGCACGACGAGCCGGCCATATCCGATAGGAGTATCCATGTTAAATCTCACGACCGAGACGGCGCCCAGCATCGCGCCGAAAACGCCGATTCTGATCGCTCCCGATCACGTGCCAACGCCTGAGCTACCCAAAGACGGCCAACGCTACACGTGTCCCGTCACGAAACTTGACACGCTCGTTCACGGCCTGATCGTCGAGCGTGAGCCCGGCCACAACAATCACTGGTGGGGCTGCTGGTCCTGCGCCGGTCTCTACTGGAAGCCTGACATGCCAGTGCCGGTGCAGAAGTCCTGGCATTGCGTCCGCGTTCCCATCCTCGCCGAACCGACCGACGCCGACTGGCTTGCGCAGCTCATCGTCGAGTTCGAAGGTCAGGAGGACGCGATCAAGACGATGACCGCAGGCTTTCCGCCCGATCTGGAGCGCGACGCCGACATCGCCGAACTGCTGCAGCACTGCCATTCGGCCGTCGCTCGACTCCGGGAGCACGACGCGCCGGGTGCCCCCAGGGCGATGCCTCGCGTGATCACCATTCATCCCTAATCTGCCGCCAATTGCCGGTATCCACAATCTATCAACAGGAGATCCACAGTCATGACCGCACAACCCTTTGCAACGACCCCTGACGCCGAGCTCGACGAGCTCGACAAGCAACTCCTGAACCCGCCCGAACAGCCCACCGAGCGCACCGTTTTCGGCCAGATCACCATCGTCGACCGCTGGTTTTGTGTGCTTGAGAAAGGCACGGGCAAACGTCTGTACGACGCGACGCGCGATAGTCTCGACCTGCGCCGCGTTGCCATCAAGCTGCAAGTCACCGCACCGAAGCGCGACGGCGGGACTTACACCATCGACCGCGAGATGGTCGATTTTTCGGACGAGTGGAAGAAGTTCACACTGCCCAGCATCCAGCGTCTGAACGTCCCGATCAGTAATCTCCTGAGCAGCTACTGCCGGATGACGCTCAAGAAGTCAGGCAGTTATGTCAAGAATAACGAGACGAAAGAGCTGACGGCGATCGTCTTCGAGGAGCTCTATCCGGACGAGGCGACGTGTCGCGCAGCGAGCGCCGAATTCTTCAAGACGCCGAGCAACGGCAGCCAGGCAGCATCGCCCCAGGCTGCGCCGGCGCAAGCTCCAGGAGGTTCTCAGCCAGAGAACTCCGCCGAGCGCGATTTCGCCGCGTCAACGCTGCCGATGCTCTGGACGGGCTGCGGCGAAGACCGCAAGAAGTTCTTGCAGACCCTCGCGACCAGCCCGGTGATGGCCAAGTACTTCAACGAGAACTCACCCGAAGTCCAGGCGCTGCCGAACTGGCTGCCGTTCTAGCTTGCGAGGCCAGACGTGAGTATTGAAGCCCACGAAACACTCATCCATATCCAGACCTTTGCCCGCCTGATCCGAAACATCTCGATAGAGGACGTGCAAGCGCTTGCGACGGAGATTGACCTTATCGAGGCAACCCTCCCGATGCTTGATCCCACGGCCTGGATGCGCATTGCCAACACGGAAGGCGGGCACAAGGAGCTCGTGCAAGCGTTTCTTAAGTTTCGCCGCACGGTTGAAGAATTGGCGGTGCCAGTATGACTGATCATCCTGTCCGTGCAATCTGTCTCGACGAGCAGCCCTCGCCGGTCTTTACCCGGCACTTTCAGGCGTGGCAGCGGACGGCGCTGCCACTGAACGACCCCGAGCTCATCCTCGTCATGCCCAGCGACGGCACGATGCTCGTCTGCCGCTACATGCCCACGGGCGAGCTCCTGGACTACATCCGGACGCAGCGCCTGCCGGCGTTACTCGCGCAGCTGCGCCAGCGTGGCAGCGAGTGGATCTATCTCATTCTGGACGGCGAGCTCAAGCCCAACACGAGCAGCAAGACCGTGCATAACGGCAATACAACCGCCTTCGACTGGAAGGCCATCCAGGGTACGCTGCTGAGCATCCAGGAGGCCGGCGTGGGCGTCGTCTGGCTGCAAAGCGTCGAGCAGCTGCAAGACCAGGTCTATCTGCTGGCGAAGCGCGACCGCACGCAGAAGCGCGTCAGGCCGCCGCGCGACATGCTGTTCATGACGCCCGCCGAAGACATTATTCTCGCGCTACCGGGCATCGGCGAAGACCGCGCGCATGAACTGCTCAAGCAGGCCGGCAATAGCGCCGCCTGGCTGCTCGACCTGCTGACCGATCTCTCGTCGACGGCGAAGCTCGACGGCATCGGCCCGGAGACCAAGCGCAAGATCCGGCAGGCGCTTGGCCTCTCGGACCAGACGCGCCTCGCCGTCCTCGCACGTGAGGCCGAAGACGCGATGCTGCCCGACGTTGACCCTGACGAGGTTCTCTACGCCGTTATGTAGGAGTCTGTTATGTCTGGAACAAACGCCATCTATGCACCGGAACCGGCTGCATCTGCGCCGCTGGTGCTTGACCACAATCCTGAGCCGTCGACCTCGTTGGCACGGCGCGAGCTGACGCCCGAGATGATCGGCTCGATTATCAACCTTGCCACCGTGATCCATAAGTCGCGACTGGCCAAGGTCGACACGCCAGACCAGGCCGTCTTCATCATGATCAAAGCCTATGAGCTCGGCTTGCCATTGACCGCCGGCTTCGACCTGATCTACGCCATCGAGGGGAAGCTCAGCCTGAGCCCGCGCGGCGCCCTGGCGATTATCTACCAGTCAGGTCTCCTGGCCGGTTTTAGCATCGACGAGCAGCCCGACGCCTGCACCGTCTGGATGAAGCGCGCGAACGGCCTCCAGTTCAAGGTGACCTATACGCGCAAGGACGCCGAGAAGGCCGGGCTCATCAAGGCCGGCGGCAACTGGGAGAAATACGGCGCGAACATGCTCAGGTGGCGCGCGATCGGCTTTGTCACCGACGTCGTCTTTCCCGATCTGCTCGCCGGGATGAAGCGCGCGGACGAATACGGCGGGCAGATCGATACCGACGGCAACGTCGTCAGCGAGGCGTCATCATGATTGTCACCAGCATCAATACATTCTGCCGCCTTGTGACCCTGACGACGCTCGTCGTGCTGCTGCGTCGCCTCGCACGCTGGCTTCAGCCTGAAGAGGATCTGCCGTGAGCGCCTTTCGCCACACGCGCGCCTGCTATCGCCATCAGCGTGAGACCGAGATGCTCGCCATCGACTGGCTGGGACGCCACAAGAACGCCTGCAAAGACTGTCATGGCACCGGCTATATGCCGCGCATGCTGTATGTTCCCGAGGCCGGCACGCTGATCTGCGAATGCATCGAGGCCGGTCAATGCTCGGCCTGTGGCGAGTTCACCCGGCCGCCTGACGACCTGACAACGCCCTGCACGCGCTGCGGCTTTTACCCGGCGATGCCCAATACCGATCCCGATCCGATGACGACGCGCCCGGACTGCATCTGCGGCGCCCTGGAGTGGGAGCGGCAAGCACAGGAGCTTCATGATGCCAATCGCACGTCTGAGCCCGGCCGACGGCGGCCTGGCGCTCGAAAGTCCGTATGACGCGGCGCTCGTCGCCGCGATAAAGGCTTTGCCGTACAACGACCGGCGCTGGGACCAGGCGCGCAAGCGCTGGATCATCGCCCACGAGAAAGCGCCGGAGATCTGCCGCCTGGTCGAGCAGCATCTGGGCGTGACGCTCCAGATTCCGGCGGCCGGTCCCGGCGCCGCCAGCGAGCTGCGCGTCCTGCGCGTCGAGTACGTCGGCCGCGCCAAAGCACGCGACGACGGCACGTCGAACGCATCGGGATATCTTGGCCAGAACGATCGTTCGCTCGTCTTTCCGGAATCCGTCCTGCGCGCCTGGTTTCTCGACGATCTTGACGACGGGACGCCGGCAACGAACGGGGCCGACAAGCGTCCGCGCACGCCCACCGGCCCCCTGACACTCTACACGATCCTGGCCATCAAGCAGACAGCGACGGCCGACGAGCTCAAGAAAGCCTATCGGCGTCTGGTGATGCAGCTGCATCCCGATCACAACAAAGAGCCGGACGCGAGCGAGCAGTTTCAGCGTCTGCAACACGCCTACGACGTGCTCAAAGACGCGAAGACGCGCCGCAAGTACGACGCCGGGCTCAAGCTCGAAGCGAGTCTTACAAAGCACGAGCCTGAGCCGTTTCGTCCCTACGGCCGGCCCAAGAACATGGCCGTCAACCGGCACGACGACGAGGCGCTGGGCTATCGCAGTCCATTGCGCTGCGGGATGCTCGTGTGCGAGGGCACGCCGCGCGTTGGCCAGTTCATCGTCTCGAAGATCCTGAAATGGGACGACATCATCGACGGCCAGGGCCGGACGATGGTCTCGAGCTGGCCCGTCTACGGCGACAGCTACGAAGTCACCTGGTGGATTTAGTCATGCGTATAACGATTTTTGTGGCACATGGTTACAACCTTGAGGAAATTACATTCGAGGCCATGGAGCAACTCGATCAGTTTCTTACGGAATGCCCGCATGCCCGAATGACTGGCGTAGTCTCATCGCAAACGCTGCTAGGTCCACAAATAGAAGACGAGGTGCCAGAGTTTTATCACGTGATCACAATCACCTATGTCAACACGGATATGCCGACATGAAAGCGATCACCCTCTGGCAGCCGTGGGCGTCGCTCATCGCCATCGGTGCGAAGCGCATCGAGACGCGCAACTGGGCGACGCGCTATCGCGGGCCGCTGGCCATTCACGCCAGCAAGCGCGTGCCCTGGGACATCGAGGCATTCTATGCCGAAGAGCCACTGCCGTATGCACTGATCGACGCCGGCTACGAGACATTCGCCGATCTCCCGTTCGGCGTCGTCCTCGCAACCTGCCGCCTGGTCGACGTCCTGCCGACGACCGACGAGTTTCTGACGAACGTCCTGCTCACACCAGAGTGGAACTACGGCGATTACTCGCCCGGTCGCTTCGCCTGGCTGCTCGACGACATCACGCGCCTTGACCCGCCGGTGACAGCTAGCGGGCGTCAAGGTCTCTGGGAATGGAGTAACTCATGAACACATCTACCAGCATCGTGCCTGGGAGCCTCCAGGCCATCGCAACGGCCAACGGCGGCAGCCTCGCAGAATCCTTCGTGACCTGCGATCACTGCATCATCGTTGATACATCCGGCAGCATGGGCGCCGTCGATAGCGAGCCGGCTCGGACCATCAACGAGGGCCGGAAGCGTGGCCAGACGAAGACCCGCTATGAGCGTGCCTGCGACGAACTCAAGACCTTACAGGCAACACTGCCGGGCAAGATCGCCGTAATTAGCTTCTCGTCAGGCGTCGAATTCTGCCCGTCGGGCGTTCCAACGAATCTCGGTTCCAGTACCGATCTCGCCGGTGCGCTCAAGTTCGCGCGTGTCGCCGACGACTGCGACATGAGCTTTACGGTGATCAGCGATGGCCAACCGGATAGCGAGGAGGCAGCCTTGCGTGAGGCCGCGAAGTACACGTCCAAGATCTCGACGGTGTTCTGTGGGTCGGCTGGCGGACCTGGCGAGGAATTTTTACGTCGATTAGCTCAAGCGAGCGGTGGACAAGCCGTCACCAGTGCACACGCTGTCAATCTGGGAAAGGATGTGCAGCGGCTTCTCACGACAGGGACAACACGATGAACGACAAGGATCTCAAGCGATTTTGGTCGAAGGTCCAAAAGACAGACAACTGTTGGATTTGGACGGGCGGTGTTTTTCATTGTGCTAATGGTGACTACGGTCGATTCTGGCTTGGAACGAAAGCGACAGGAAAAGATCTCTACGCGCATCGTGTTTCGTTTGAACTTGCGAATGGCCCTATTCCGGATGGGGTCGATGTTTGCCATAGCTGTGATAACCCGATCTGTGTCAATCCGGCACACCTTTGGCCGGGAACACATCTCGACAATATGCGTGATATGTACAAGAAGGGACGACGCACAGCCGCAATCGGTGAGCGAGTTGGAACTGCGAAATTGACATGGGATCGCGTGAGGTCTATGCGGGCCTATTACAACGATAACCCGATGCCTTTCCATGTTCTGGGTGCCAACTTCGGTGTGAGCGGAGCCACAGCGCACAAGATCATCCGACATCAACTTTGGCGCGAGGAATAACGATAGGGGCAGGTGCACGATGCGACCGAAAGATCCGAGCGAACTCCTGACGATGTTCAATTCACAGGCAAACGGCGATCCAATCTTCGGGACAACCAACAATGTTGCGTGGCGTATCGAGCCGCGTGTGACAGACTTTACGACATTCTTCATCGTTAGGGTTGGACCTCGCATCAAGACGTGCCTGAGCATGAAAGCCGCTCAACGAGAACATCCCGTTCTCGTTGAGACATTCGCACCACGTCTCTCGGCATGACGACGGGCGACCAGGTGCTCGCCTATCTGGCGGCATACGACCTTGAGCAGACCGGGCAATATTCCTGGCGCTGCAACTCGCCGCTCCGTGCGAACTCAAACTCGCACAGCTTCACGCTGGATCTGGATCCGGACGGCGAGTACGGTGCCTGGTACGATCACCGTGACGACACCGGCGGCTCACTCTACAAGTTGCGCGACCTCCTGAATCTGCCGAAGCAGACGCCCGTGCCCGTCCCGCCGTCGGGCACCAAACGCGCGTACGTCGACCTCGCCGATTATGCGCAAGCCCATCACGTCGCCGAGTCGGTCTTCGTCGCCGCCGGCTGGCAGAATGCGTTCTGGTTCGCGCAGCCCGCGCTCAGCTTCCCAACGCCCCACGGCGCACGCTACCGGCTCATAGATGGCTCAAAAGACACTTATATCCAGGCTGGCGGCTACAAAGCCTGCCTCTATCGCCTGCAGGAAGCGCTCAGCATCGCGCAGGCATCGACCCAGCCGCTGGTGCTCTGCAACGGCGAGGCGAGCACCGTCGTCGCCCAGCATCACGGTGTCGCTACCACCTGTCAGAACATGGGCGAGAAGAAGTTGACGCCCGACAGTCTCAAGGCACTCGTCGCTGCCTATCCACCGCAGCACCTGCAGGACGGCGACGTCGAGATCCTGATCGTCTTCGATAGCGACGACAAGGGCCGGAAGGCCGCACCCAAAGTCCTGGAGCAGCTGCAGGACGCAGGTTATGTCGTCCGTGCTGTCGACCTGCAGGGCAGCGACGGCTTTGACCTGGCCGACTTTTGCGGCCTGCACGGCGCCAGCAGTGCCGCAGACCTCGCGAGCTTGCCAGACCTGCCAGGTACGCAGGCGAAGCCGGCAAGTACAAGTACAGGCAGCGCATCTGTACATGTACAGGCGCGTGTACAGGCTCCCAGTCAAGCGCAAACGCCGCGCATCCTGCTCGACGCCAATCTCTCCGACGCCGGGAACGCCGAGTGCCTCGTCGCGCTCTATCCCGACTTGCTCAGGTTCGACCACACGCGCCGGCGCAGTAACGGCTGGCTCTCCTGGAGCGGCCAGCGCTGGCAGGTCGATAGTGCCGGCATCGCGCAGCGTTTCGCGCTCCTGACTGTCCGCAATCGCTACCAGGCGGCCGTGCACGAGCAGAGCCTGGATCGACGCAAGAAGCTCACGACGCACGCTGTCAGCAGCGAGAACGCGACCAAGCTCCGGGCGCAGCTCGAGGTCGCGCAGACGCTCAGCCCGTATGCAACCCGCATCGACCAGTACGATCAGGATCCCTGGCTGGCGACGGTCGTCAACGGCACGCTGGATCTGCGCACGCGCCGGTTGCGCCCGGCCAGCGCAGCCGACATGATCACGATGCAGCTGGGCACACACGTCGACCAGACGGCGACCTGTCCGCGCTGGGAGCAGTTCTTACGCGAGGTCTTCGCCGGCGACGCCGATCTCATCGCCTATATCCAGCGCGCCGTGGGCTATAGCCTGACGGGCGATACCAGCGAGCAGAAGCTCTTCCTGTGCCACGGCCAGGGCGCGAACGGCAAGTCTGTCTTCCTGGGCACGCTGCAGGCGCTCTTCGGCGAGTACGCGGCGACGGCCAGTTTTCACACGTTTGATGCCGAGAAGCGCAGCGAGGCGACGAACGACCTGGCAATGCTCCGGGCGCGGCGCCTCGTGACGATTATTGAGACCAACGACGACCGGCGGCTCGACGAGGCAAAAGTCAAACAGGTAACCGGCGGCGATCCCATCACCTGCCGCTTCCTGTATGGCGAGTTCTTTAGCTATATCCCCAGCTTCAAGATCTGGATGGCGATGAACTATAAGCCGGGGATCCGTGGGACAGACCGCGGCATCTGGCGACGTATCGCCCTGATCCCGTTCGACGCCAGCTTCGAGCAAACGATGGACCGGCAGCTGGGCGCGAAGCTGCTGCACGAACTGCCGGGCATTCTGAACTGGTCGCTTGCCGGCCTCGCCGCCTGGCAAGCGACCGGCCTCGGCAGTGCTCTGGCGGTCGACCAGGCGACGACGGCCTACCGGCGGGAGAGCGACGAAGTCGGGAAGTGGCTCGTCGAGAGCTGCATCGACGAGGCCGGCGCCTATCTCGTGAGCAGCGAAGCCTACACGAACTACAACGACTGGGCGAAGGCGCGCGGCGAGCAGCGGCCACTCACACAGAACGCCTGGGGCCGCGAGATGGGCCATCGCTATGCGAGCAAGCGCCTGACCATCTCGCCAAATCCGCGTCTCGTGACCGTCTATGACGGCCTGCGGCTGCGCACGATGAACGATATCGGACCATAGGAGAACAAGATGGGTATTGCTGAATTTCTGGATGCGCCCGATAGCGCATTGTTGATCGCTATCGACGGCGACGTGAATCTCGTCACGACCCACCATGAAACTGAGACCAGAACGATTATCGATCGGTTTCCGCTGGGACCCGTCGCCAACGTCGACGCCGTGCTGGCGCTGCTAGGCATGCAGGGATTACTCCAGACGCAGACGATAGCGCCTGTTGCGCCGGCACTTCCTGAGAAACAGCAGCCCGCGCTTCCGGCACCGCAGTCCGATCGTCCCTACGTCTGCGACGATTGTGGCAAGGGCTTCGGCGATCGTTGGAATCTCAAACGGCATCGCACGCGCATGCATGGTGTTGCCGACGCTGAGCAGCTCCCAGGCGAGTCTAGCGAGTTTCGCTGCCCGGAGTGTCCACAATCGTTTGTGAAGAAACGGGCGCTCGGCATGCATCGGTTGCGTATGCACGGCGTCCATGCCAAGCCGCGCCGCAAGCCCATCACGGGCGAGCACGCCTGTCCGGACTGCGACGCGCGATTCGAGACGCCCCTGACCCTCAGCATGCACCAGATGAAAGTCCATCGCATCCAGCCCCCGCCGGCGCTCATGGCAGTAACTGCGCCGGCATCACAGGCTGCTCCAGAGAACCAGAATCCACCGGCGACGCCTGAAGTGGCGACAGAGGTCGCTTGCGACCTCTGCAATCGGACGTTCAAGAGCCAGCATGCGCTCAGCGTTCACAAAGCCCGCGCCCATACCGGGTCGACCTGGTCGACCCGCCCGAAGGCTGACAAGCCACAGGAGCTACCAGAACCGGCGTCTGAGCCGATCGTCGCAACTGCACCGTCGATCCCCTCGATCGACGACGTCCCACCGGTGCATCATCGCAAAGCGGCCGTGCTAGCAGATGGCTCCTGTCCGGTGTGCCACGAGCCATTGCTGACGCATGAGAAGTGCGAGGGCTGCGGGGTGCTCGTCGGGCCTGGCCATGAGACCGAGCGCAGTATTTTCATCACCGGCGCCGACTACTGTCGAGACTGCGCACGAGGACGCATCGCCGCCCGCAAGGCCGAGCTTGCCGCACACGCGTCATGAGACGCCGGCGGCCGGTCTCCTGGCGCAGTCACGCCGGCAAGACCAAGTACAAGACGCTGCGGGTCGCGCGCTGGAGTGCGACGGCACGCGCGGCCGTCTCGGGCGACCCGATCGGCGCCTATCGCTGTCTGATCTGCGGCCGGTTTCATATCGGCCACGGCGCCGGCATCGGTCCGACGCGCGACAAGCCCTGGCTCTATGACGACCACCGAAAGCGATAGATACGCAAGAAAGGACAAACCAGTGGACAAATTGACGTTACGCCCTGTCGAAGTCGCCGAAACACTCGGTCTTTCGCGGTCGCGTGTGTATGAGCTTATTCATAGCGGTGAGATGCCGGCCATTCGCGTTGGGACGTCGATCCTGGTCTCGGTGGAAGCGCTCCGCCAGTGGATAGCCGACCAAGAGCCCGTCGCGCCGGTTGCAGCCGGCGGCTACACTTGGCGCGACCGGATATAGGCGGGTGCGAGGGCACCAATGAGCAAGAAACGGGGCAATAACGAAGGCTCAATCTACTATCGGAAGAGCGACAAACGGTGGTGCGGATCGATCACCATAGGTCGCAACGACAATGGGAAGGCACGGAGACGGGTTGTCTACGGGACGACCCGGCGCGATGTCAGCGAGAAACTCACTGAGATCCAGCGCGCTGCCAGCAACGGCCTGTCCATCGACGGCACGCGCGTATCGGTTGCGCAACATCTGGAGCAGTGGCTGACCGCAACGGTCGCGCCGCGTGTTCGGCCGTCGACGCTGTATAGCTACCGCAATTATGTCGCGTGGTATCTGGTGCCAGACCTCGGCACGATCAAGGTCGCCAGGCTGAAGAAGGAGGACGTACAAAAGACCGTGAATCGACTACTCATGGCCGGGCGGTCA
>Ga0070689_100000377_pt1 | contig 26255 bp, 18 predicted proteins | sample KBSS23HmetaG_FD_64669 | JGI IMG/M metagenome (GOLD analysis project Ga0070689, IMG submission 64669) | Switchgrass rhizosphere microbial communities from Kellogg Biological Station, Michigan, USA - KBS S2-3H metaG | ecosystem: Host-associated > Plants > Roots > Rhizosphere ...
ACTCATCCGCTATGTCAGCGGCGAAGACCCGGATCTGGTCATGCCGCCAAAGAGCAGCAAGGGTCCCCGCTTGAGCGCGGCGGAAATTCAGTCGCTCCGAGACTGGATCGACGCGGGGCCGGCCTGGCCCGATGCCCTGTCCGGACAATCCACCGAGCAGTTTCACTGGTCCCTGCTCCCGTTAACGAAGCCGATACTGCCGACTCCCTCCGGCTCCGCGTTCAATCCCACCAACCGCCTGCTGCAAAATCGCGCGGTCAATCCCATCGATGCCTTCGTTCAGGCGCGTCTGGCGGAGAAAAAACTCACACCTTCGCCGGAGGCCGACCGGGCCATGTTGCTTCGGCGGGTGACCTACGACTTGACCGGATTGCCACCGACTCCTGAAGAGTTGGATTCGTTCGTGAGCGAGCAAAATCCCGACGCTTATCAAAAGCTCGTCGATCGTCTTCTCGGTTCCCCTCGATTCGGCGAACGTTGGGCGCGGCATTGGCTCGACACCATCCACTTCGCGGATTCCCACGGATACGAACACGACCTCGCCCGTGACAATGCCTGGCGCTACCGAGACTACGTCATTGCCGCTTTCAACAGCGACACTCCCTGGCCGCGATTTGTCCGCGAGCAACTGGCCGCCGACGTTTTTTATCCCGACCAGCCTGGATTGACGCCCGCGTTGGGATTCCTGGGTGCTGGCACGTTCGACATGAGCACCTACAGCACGGCGCCAGTCACATTCGATTACCTCGACCGCGACGATCTCGTCACCCAGACGATGGCGGCCTTTGTTAGCACCACTGCAAACTGCGCCCGTTGTCACGCCCACAAATTTGATCCCATTTCCCAGGAGGATTACTACGCGCTGCAAGCCGTGTTTGCCGGCATCACCAAGGGAGACGTCTCCTACGACGAGGATGTCGCGGTGGCTCGCGAACGAAAGCGTTGGAAAACGCTGCTCGCCGCCGTGGAACGAAAAGACTCCGCAGTTCTCCTGGCCGCCACCAATGCCCCTCTGATCGAGAAATGGGTGAGCCAGCAAGGCCCGGGCGTCCAATGGCAGGTGTTGTCTGCCGAAACCTTCGTCTCGGTTGAAGGCGCATCCCTGACCAACCGCGCCAACGGAGTCATTCTTTCCGGCGGTCCGCGGCCGGACAAGGACACTTACCTCGTTACCGCACCCGTCGGGCTGACCAATATTACGGCCGTCCGCCTTGAAGTATTGTCCGAGACCGCGCTGCCGAAAGACGGTCCCGGCCGTCAGGACAACGGCAACCTGCACCTCTCCGAAATCGAGATGCGTGTCTTTGCCGGAAGCGCCAGTGAAGGCAACGCTGTGAAATTTCGGCGGGCCACCGCCGATTTCAATCAGGCGGGCTGGGGAATCGAACGAGCGATAGATGGAGATGCAAAGACTGCCTGGGGAATTTTCCCCAGTGTTGGACAATCGCATCAAGCCGTTTTTGAACTCGAAAAACCGATCCTGATATTACCCGGCGCACGCGTCGCCGTCCTCTTGAAGCAACTGCACGGCGGCGGGCATTTGATCGGTGCGTTGCGACTTGCCCTTACCGCCGACGACCCGGCCCGCGCCACGGTGCTGCCTGCGGAAGTCGCGGATGCGCTGGCCGTCGCTGCCCCGGCCCGAACGCCGACTCAGCAGGTCACCTTGGCCGCTCATGCCTTGCGGGCAGTCGGAAACGAAAGGATGTCAAAGCTTCCGCCGCCGTCACTGGTCTACGCCGCCGGAGCTTCAGTCGATGTCGTGAGTGGCGATCCACCCAAGCAATCCAAGGTGCTGGCGGAACCGAAGCCAGTGCATCGGCTCCATCGGGGCGATTTTGACAAGCCCCGCGAAGTCGTCCCGCCGGGAGCCCTCTCCGCGCTGCAGCATCTTCCATCACGGTTCCCCATCAAGGATTCGAAAAATGAGAGCGAACGGCGCGCGGCCCTGGCGGACTGGTTGGTGCATCCGGACAACGTTTTGGCGTGGCGCAGCATCGTGAACCGGATTTGGCATTATCATTTCGGCCGCGGCCTGTGCGATACGCCCAGCGATTTCGGCCGGATGGGAGGCACGCCGTCGCATCCCGAGTTGATCGACTGGCTGGCCGTGTGGTTTCGCGACGACGCCAAAGGCTCGCTCAAGGAACTGCATCGTCTCATCGTCACCAGCGCCACCTATCGACAATCGTCCCGCCATCGAAACGGAGCGGCCGAAGTCGACAGCGAAAACCGTTTGCTCTGGCGACAGAATCGGCAGCGGCTCGACGCGGATTCTGTGCGCGATTGCGCGCTGAGCATGTCCGGGGCATTGGACCTTACCATGGGTGGTCCCGGCATCCGGCATTTCAAATCCAGCAAAGGCCCGCAGGCCACGCCGGCCCTGGACTACCGGGCCTACGATTGGTCGGCGCCCGGCGCGACGCGGCGAAGCATCTATCGATTCGTCTGGCGCGGCATTGCCGATCCCTTCATGGAAGCCCTCGACTTTCCTGATCTGGGTTTGCTGACTCCGGTTCGCGGCTTCTCCGCTTCTTCCCTGCAAGCCCTGACCTTGTTCAACAACGATTTCATCCTCCAACAAAGTGCGGTCATGGCCCGACGCCTGGAATCGGAAGTGAACGTTCTGGAGAAACAAGTCGATCGGGCCGTGCGCCTGGCCTGGCTGCGCGCGCCCGAACCCGGAGAACGACAGGAGTTGGTGGCGTTCGCCCAGCGGCAGGGCTTGCCCGCCCTCTGCCGCCTGCTTCTGAACAGCAACGAATTCCTATTCGTCAATTGAGCGCCGCGTCCACTCCGTGACACCCTTGAATACAAATCTGCGAATCGGTCACAGTCGCCGGGACTTTTTCTGGACCCTGGGCGGCGGATTCGCCGGCATCGCCCTGTCGCAACTCTGCGTTCGTGACGCGCTCGCATCCGGTATCAGTCATCACCCAGCCCGGGTGAAGCGCGTCATTCAGCTGTTCATGACCGGGGGCGCCAGCCCGATGGACACCTTCGACTACAAGCCGGAGCTCGAACGGTTGCACGGCCAGATGCTCGGTCCCAAGGAAAAGCCGGAAGGATTCACCGCTCCGGCCGGCGCCATCATGAAGAGTCCTTTCCAGTTCGCCCGGCACGGACAATCCGGTCGCTGGGTAAGCAGCGTCTTTCCCGAGCAGGCCAAGTTGGTGGATGAAATGGCATTCCTGATGGCCATGACATCGAAGACCAACGTCCACGGCCCGGGCACCTACATGATGAACAGCGGCTTCCTGCTGCCGGGCTTCCCTTGCATGGGCGCATGGATCTCCTACGCGTTAGGCAATCTGACGGATAATCTTCCCACCTTCGTCGTGCTGCCGGATGCCAAGGGCCTGCCCTACAACCAGCGTGGATGTTTTTCCTCCGGCTTCCTTCCCGCCGTCCATCAAGGCACGGTGATCAACGCGGCCAGTTCCCCGCCCATTCCCGATTTGTTCGCCGGGCAGAAGGTGGCGGTTCCTCAAGGCGACGACGCAGAGTCGTTGCGCCTGCTCAACAAATTGAACCGCGCCCACGCCGGAATGAATCCCGGTGATTCGCGTTTGGACGCCCGCATCGCCAGCTACGAGCTGGCCGCCAAGATGCAATTGGCCGCCCCCGAAGCCTTCGATGTCATGCGCGAGCCGGAATCCGTCCGCCGCAGCTACGGCCTCGACGACAAGGTCACGGAGGATTTTGGACGACGCTGTCTGCTGGCCGCCCGCCTGGTTGAACGCGGCGTGCGTTTCGTCCAGGTGTGGAGCGGTCCCCAGGGCGCCACCGGCAATTGGGATAATCACGCCAATATTCAAACCGAGCTGCCACCCATGGCCGCCAGCGTGGATCGTCCCATCGCCGCGCTTCTTCGCGATTTGAAATCCCGCGGCCTGGTCGATGATACCCTCGTGATCTGGACGACTGAATTTGGCCGGACGCCTTTTGCCCAAGGTTCGGTGGGCCGGGATCATAACGGCGGCAGCTTCGTCACCTGGCTGTGGGGCGCCGGAATCAAGGCGGGGGTCGCCCACGGGCGCAGCGATGACTGGGGTTACCAGGCGGCGGAAGGTCGCACTTACTGCTACGATTTTCACGCGACCATTCTCCATTTGCTCGGAATCAATCATGAAAAACTGACCGTCCGTCAGAACGGAATCGATCGGCGGCTCACGGACGTGCACGGTCAGGTCGTTCGGGAGATCCTCTCATGAAATCATTTACGAATTACGATTTACGATTTACGAGCGTCTCGGGATTCCGACTCCTGTTGGGCGGGGTCATTGCCTCGTGCGGTTCAACGTTTCTCCCCACCGCCAAGGCCAGTTCCTTCAGCAACGACTGGTCGGCCGTCGCGGCCCGGCAGGAGGTGCGTCCTGAGTTTTTCACGCGCCCCGATGGCGGGCCGGATGGTAAAGGCTCATGGTCGATTCGCGCCGACCAACGCGAAGGGCTCGACGGTCATTGGGAAAAGAAGTTCCCGGTGGTGGGCGGGGAATGGTACGAGTTCCGTGCGGTTCGCCGAATCGAGAACATTTCTTCACCCCGTCGTTCGGTGCTGGCCCGCGTTCACTGGCGTGACGCCAAAGGGCAGTCGGTGCATCACGACGCGCCCGGCGCCTCGAGCTACGCCCCGGGGAAACCGCCTTTGGCCGAACCGGAATATCCCAACGACGGTCCAACGGACGGCTCAGGGTGGACGGTCGTGCGCGGCCTCTATCGAGTGCCGTCCAAAGCGGTGCAAGCGGTCGTCGAGTTGCATTTGCGTTGGGCGCCACGCGGCACCGTGGAATGGGCCGACATTTCCCTAACGAAGACCAATCCGCCTCCAGATCGCAAAGTTCGGCTGGCCACAGTTCACTACCGGCCGAAAGGCGGCAAATCGGCGATGGATAGCTGCCGCCAATTCGCGCCTTTGCTCGCCGAAGCCGCCCTTAAGAAGGCGGACCTCGTCGTCCTGCCGGAGACATTGACCTGCACGGGAAATGGGTTGTCCTACTTTGCCGCGGCTGAACCCATTCCCGGCCCGTCGACCGAATACTTCGGACCAATGGCGCAAAAGCATCGCTTGCATATCGTGGCCGGATTGGTCGAACGCGAAGCCCACCTGATTTACAACACGTCCGTCCTGATTGGTCCCGACGGAAAACTGATTGGGAAGTACCGCAAGGTGACGTTGCCGCGAGCGGAAATTGAAGCGGGCGTCACGCCTGGGACTGATTATCCCGTCTTTGACACGAAGCTGGGAAAAGTTGCCATGATGATTTGCTACGATGGATTTTTCCCGGAACCAGCGCGTCAGCTTAGCGTGCGCGGCGCCGAAATCATCGCGTTCCCTGTGGCAGGATGCAACCCGATGCTCGCGGCAGCTCGTGCCTGCGAGAATCACGTGTTCGTGGTCAGCTCCACTTACACCGATGCATCGAGTAACTGGATGATATCCGGCATCTATGATCGAGAAGGCCATGTCATCGCCCAGGCGAAGGAGTGGGGAACAGTGGCGGTGACAGAGGTCGACTTGGGTCAGCGGCTCTATTGGTCCAGCCTCGGCGATTTTCGCTCGGAGATTCCACGCCATCGCCCCGTATGGACGGATGACCGCTGAGAACGAAGCGGGAGTCCACGCTTGCTCCAACGTGGAGAGACGGGCAAGATATGAGTATCGCTTGAAACCCGAAGGAAACTTTTCATCCTCAGTGGAAAACTGCCCAGGGCGCCTTGCTTTATGATATTCCGCATATGCGCCCTATTTTTTATCGCTGCGGGTCCGGCAAGTTCGCAGCCCATTCAGGTGACGGTGGGTGAGTCCCTGGTATCCCGCCCGTTTCATGATGCCGGAGTTGGCCAGGTGGCAATCTACGGCGGCGAGGGATTTCAAATAAGCGGACTGCCCGACAGGTGGTCCTTCGTCGCCACGGGAATCTCCAATGTTGCGATTACTCCCTTGCTGTTCGAAAGAGTGAACCAGAGCGATTTTGTTCTTCGCTCCATGGGCGCCCTCCGCACGGTCTATACTGCGGGGCTTCGTTCCCACGTCTACGACCTCGAAACCACTGACGGTACCCTTCAACCTAATTATACGTTCGGATTCTCCGATCGAGCCGCTTATGTGCCGGAAAACCGCGGCCCGTTACCCATCGTCACGAGCAGCCGGAATACAGGAGTCGTTGACTTCGATTACGCGGAAGGCAGCCGCTGGTATTTCACCTCCAACGAAACGTTCGAACTCGCGGTGGGACAGATTTACCGACTGGGCGGGACCACCGGCGGCAATGTCATCCGCCTGGACGAGGCGACGCCGGGACGCCGCTATTCGGCGCAGATGTCGGCGTTCGGGAGATGGCCAGGCGTTTCCGTTTCGATCCATCAAGCGGTTGAGATTTGTTGGCCATCATCCACCAACCGTCAATACCAGGTGCAATGGACACCGGCAGTGTTCACCAATTGGCAGGATTGGGGGCCACCCACTCCGGGCAACGGATCCACGAACTGCGTGTTCGATTCCACTCGGCAAACCGAGCAAAGGTTTTACCGAGTCATCATTGCCCAGTGAGATGTCCGGACAACTTGCTTTCATGACAACCAATGATTGTGACGAGTGTTTCAACACGGGTGAAGTCCTCCTATGAACGCTGCGCCCCCACCCTTACGCGAAAGGCGGAACACGTTTTATCATCAAGCGGCGACCTGTTGCCTGCTGGCGCCTTTTGTCGGGATTGGCGTAAACATGATGCTCATGGCGGCAAGAGTGTCCAATCCCGCATCCACAAGAATGTCGGCCCTTGTGACTGCGTTTATTCTTGGTGGCATCATGGTACTGGGAGCGGCGCTTGGCATCGTGGCTTTATTTGGAATTCGACGTCATGGAAGGGCCGGAATCCTTTGGAAGTCCGCCACCGGCCTTGGCATTTTCACTCTGCTGTTCCTCGCCGCGATACCAGCATTCTTGAAAGCACGCGAAGCGGCCCGTCAGCGATATGAACAACGTTATGGCCATCCGCCGCGTTGAAACCCGCTCCAACCAACGCGAAGGGCTTCACCCCGTCGCTCGGTGCTCGCCCGCGTTCACTGGCGTGACGCCCGTGGATATTTTCGGACCGTTCGCAATCTCCTTTATTCCCTCGGCCCACGACTGCTATGGGTCGCTGACCGCGCGAAAGAAACCCTGGCTTGGCGGGAACGCGATCTCAAACGTCTTCGATGCGCTCGGCGTGAATGCCAATACCTCACCCGGAACGTTCGTCCAACCGGCGTCCGCTGACGCCTTCACCTGTATTCGGTAGCTGCGCCCCGGCTCTGCGCTCCAGAAAACCGTGACTGTGGCGCGAGGCTCCGGAGCCGACCAATTCGCGGCCAGCGTGAGCATCAGCACCTGAAAGGCCGAACCTTCGTTGGTCGGATCGGTTCCCGCCAGGAACTCCGCGCGGTTGTTCGCGCCATCGCCGTCCGGATCGTCCTCGCCTCCCAGGGAAAGCGTGCTGAAATAGGTCCCCTCCCAGTCGTCGTCCAGGCCGTCGCGGTCACTGTCCCCGCTGCCGAGACGCAGGACGAAGACATCGCGCGCGTCGTTGTAGTCCCCGGCGACCAGATCGCTGGCAAAGCTGTGAAAAGCCAGGGTGCGCCCGTCATACGACATCACGGGATCGAACGAGCCACGATTGCCAGTCAGTGGTCCTGCGGGCCGCAAGGAACGGCTCACCACCTGGGTGAAACCCAAACGCCTATCATGGACAAATATGTCAGCGGCATTGTTGGTGTCGATGAAGAGGCCTGCCGCGGTAGTCGTGAAAACGACATATCGGCCATCGAGACTTAACAGGGGCCGGTGCGCCCGCCCCGGTTGGTTGCCATGAATGCTAACGTACTCGGTCGTTCCCGTTTCGAGATCCTTCACCACCACGTTGGTGGTGCCGCCGGCAGCCAATTCATACGCCACGACGCGTCCGTCGGCGCTCACCGCAGGATTGGCGCAACTGGTGCACACCAGTGCGTTGGTGAGGCGGGTGAGATTGGTTCGGGGTATCGTTGTGCCGCCGACCGGCACATTCGTTATGGTGATGATCGGATCGTTGCGCAGGTCATGCCGGAAGATGGCCATATTGCTGACACTGTTGGCGGCCGTGTTCGAGTTCACCGTGAAGAAGACAAAGCGGGAGTCGGCGCTGAAGACCGGGTTGGTGGCGGCAACAGAAAGAGCCGTCGAGTTGGAGTTGAACGCGCTGGGGGTGTAGCTCAGCAGCTTCACCGTGCCGCTCATTCGATCATGGGCGAAGACCTGAAACTGCTGGCTCGGATAGTTGTCGAATGTCAGGTCTTTGGCGAGGCTGTGGAAGGCCACCCAGCGCCCGTCGGTGGAAACCACCGGCATTCGGGACTCACCACTGCCGGTGGTCACGTGCGTTCTGGCAATGCTGGCAACAAAAACGTTGTTCGCCGGCACGTTGGTGCTGAAGTCCCGCACGAAGATATCGGTAGCCCCGTTGGGGTCGTTCGGACCGAATGGCCTCAGATTCGTCGCGGGTTCCTGGCTTTGAAAGGCCACGATGCTGCCATCCGGCGTCATCGACGGGTTTCCCGCCGGAACCGTCGCGCCCGACAGGGATTGGGCCACACTGACCACCGTATTAGAGAGCTGGTCCGCGCGGAAGCACTGCGTCACCGGTACAATGAATTGAGTCAAGAAAGCTTGCTCAAAGACAGCAAATCGTCCGTCGGCACTAAGGGCCGGAGGGTAAGCCTCCACGTTTGCCGGGGACACCAACAAGCGTGTGCGTGTTCCGGAAAACAGGTTAAAAGCAAAAGCCTCCTTCCACCGATTTGTGTCGTTGGCGATGAACGTTCCGTCCAGGGCGCTGAAGGCCACCACGCGGCCGTTGCCGCTCAGCCCACCGGGCCCGAGGCGGCTGGCGCTCAAGCTTGTCGTCGCTGGCCGAGCGGGGTGACGCGCGGAGATCAGCGTCTTGGAGTTTTGGTCGAGATCGCGCCCCACCACGTCGTAAGTCCCGTTCAGGTCATCGGGCACAACTGCGGAGTCGGGCGTGTCCCAAACAATTCTCCGGCCCCAGCGGGTGGCAGAAGGAATCACGCCATTGAGGTCGGGACCGAGGGCTCCGTTGATTCCGGCGCTGACGAGAACGGAATAAGGCGCGCCCATTTCGTGGTAGTAGACCTGCGTGGCGCCGCCGGTGGGCGAAGGCAGGAGGCGCGTCGAGTCGCTGGCGAATACAAACCGCACTCCGTCGCTGGTCATGGACGGCCCGAAGACATTTCCGTTTACCGGTGGGCCACTGACGACGTTCTCGGCCGTGTAAACATAGCTCGTCTGACCGGCTGGCGAGATCGTTTCCACTGGGTCGTAAAACTTGATGCGCCGCAACCAGCTGTTCGTTATGACTCCCGCGGCGTTGGTCCGGCCAACGACACAGCCGACCAATCTGCCGTTAGAGCCTGGCATGAGCGGCCAAGGGGCCAGTATTTCTCCCTGGTCCAAGGCGAGCGTGTGAACCTGTTCGTTGGTAATTGTACCGAAGAACGAAAATTCAAAGCGGACCACGCTATGGTTGCGGAGTTTGAACACCACTGCGCCACCGCCTTGAACCGTAACTGGGTCCGAGGGCGCGTAGCCATCCGGCAGGTCCGGACACGACTGGCGCAGGCAGGCGGGCGAATTGGAGATTAAGCCCGCCATCGCCCAGCGCGTGGTGTTGTTGATGAGATCGCGCACATAGACCTCGCCCAGCGAGTTGGTGACTCCGGAAACAAGGTTCGTCGCGAGGCTGACAAAGGCGACGCGTTCGCCGTACTCGTCGATGTTGAGCGAATAGGAGCGGGCGTTGCCGGGGCCATCCCCCGCTGTGTTGATGCTGACCAGCTTCGTTTTTCCCGAAAACCTATCCCACACGAAAATGTCAGCCACGCCGTTCGTATCGTTCGGCACCAGATCGCTGGCTTCGCTTTCAAAGACTACGCGTTCACCGTAGCGCGAGACCATCGGGTTGAAGGAGCGGCCGTTTCCCGGACCTGTTCCCGCCGCGTTGATGCTGATCAGCCGGTTCGTATCGTAGAAATCCCGCAGGAAGACATCGCTCACTCCGTTGGTGTCATTTCGCGTAAGGTTGCTGGCGGCGGTCTCGAAAACGATGGATCCGATCGAGGAAATGAAATGGCGAGTGACGCTGGCATTGGCGCCGCGGCCATTCGTGCTGACGCTGATGAGCGTGGCGGGGTTTGAGGAGAAAAAATCACGGGCAAAGAGATTCAGATGCGGGCCCACGTCTTCATTGGTGGCCAGGTTGGCGGCGTGGCTGAGGAACGCGACGCGGTTGCCGTCCCAGGCAATGGCGGGAGCGTAGGAATTGCCCGCCGCAGTGCTGGAGATCCGATACGCCGAAGAAACGACCGTGTTGCTCACGCACCAGGCAGACAGCGGCAGCATCATCACACAAACCACGCCGCCAAGAATGGGGATGGCTCTCATGTCTCAACGCGGCGTGATGATGTGGAGGTTGCCGTTGTCGGAATGCGCATCAATAACCGCCTGGCGCAGGCCGGCGTTGGAGAGTTGTTCCACTGAGCCGTCCTGGTGCAGCACGTTTCCGGCGGAGCCGTGGAGCCCATTGGTCCACCCAAAGGCAGACGACGGCACCGGGATGGTGGGAACACGCCAGGCGTTGATGAAACGGGAACACCCGATCGGGCTCTCAACCCACACATTGCGATCCCCGGAAATGAGGCCGCGCGGGACAGGCTCAAACGGATGGCTGAGAAAATAGCTCGTGGCATTGCCGGCGAAGTTTGGGTGCAGATAGCCACCGTCTGAATCGTCACTAAAATCCCTCGCGGGCCGGCCGGTGTCAGTCGGGCAGAAGAGCCACTGCGGGGTGGCCAGTTCATTCGAGAGCCAGGCGAAGTGCAGCCAGACGTTGGGCGCAAGAACGTGCATTCGGGTCCCCCCGCTGCTGGCCGGCACCTCAAACATCGGAAGGTCGCTGTGGTCATGACCCCAAAGATGGAAAGCCAGACCGATTTGCCGCAGGTTGTTCGCGCAGACTACCCGCTCACTGCGGGGGTCTCCGCCCGCCAGGACCGGCACGATCACCGCGGCCAGCAATACGAAAGTGCAGACCACGCACGCCAATTCGATCCGCGTGAAGGCGGGCGACTGGGCCCAACGTCGCGGTGGGGCAACGGCAGCCGCGCGCGTGAGAATCGGAGGTTTCCTGTCTGCTCCAATCTGAGTTTTCATGGGAAAGTGGGGATGGTTTCATAACGAGCCGATAATCTCCAGCTCGAATACAGCCCACCTGTGAACATTCCCGGACTGGTTTGACCCATATGCGTCGATGATTACTTCATTTAGTAATGTCCGCCTTGGCAGGAGGCCGCACAGGAATTCTTGCGAATTTTCAGGAAAAGTTCGACGCCGGGGCGCGGGTCTGTGACCCGCAGCGGGTGCGGCAAACCAGGCGCGATCGAGGAGGACGAACGAGAAGTAACAATCGGCGGTGTTGGGCACGCGCACTTCCAGTTCGTTCCATTCGTTGAAACCAGCCTTGTGCCGGCCTCACCCAGCACGAGAAAGGCGTCGTTCGTCCAGGTGACGTGATGAAGATGAACCTTCGTGCAGCAACGTTGATTGGACCACCGGGCGCCATCGGTTGACGTGACAATGACGCCGTTCCATCCCACCGCCACAAATGTGCCGCGACCCCAGGCGATGGCCTGCAGGCGTTCGCCCGTACCCGAGTGACGTCTCGCCCAGCGGGAGCCGCTCTTTGAGGTCAGGATGGTTCCGGCATAACCGACGGCAACGAACACCCCATCCGCCCACAGCACTGCACGCAGCCTCTCATCGGTTCCGGCGTCGCGCCTTCTCCAATGGACACCATCCTCGGAAGTAACCAGCGCCCCTTCATTCCCCACGACCACGAATCGGCTGTTCCCGAAAGCGACACTGCGGAGGGCGAAAGGGATTCCCGCGTCACGAAGCGTCCAATTCGCACCATCAACGGAGCTCTGGATCTTGCCGTGGCAGTCGACGGCCACCAGCAAGCCGTTGCCGCCGGCGACGGCGCGCCAATGCCCGGGAGTCGCGGCGGACCTCCCACCCGACGACGATCGGATCATCCCGACGGTCTCCTCGGTTGCCGCGGCCGGGTCAATAAGGCCGAGCCAAACCACACCGGCGACAATAAGCGCGCTTCTCGCTTTCATATTAAAATTCGACCTCCTTTGCCACAGCGCCAATGGAGTAACGCCATAAGAGGGATACGCAGCGAAGCACGAAGTCTTTCAAGCGATTCCGCCGCGGCCAATCAAGATGACGACTAAGAAACCAGGGTATTAACCGCCGCTTTCGATCACCCCCTGGCATCTCAGCCAGACTCTGTGCAATTGACGGGAACCATCCTCAAACCTCTTTGTCCGGATTCCACGGCATCCTTTCGTCCTGCGACACTCCCAGGCGCTCCGCGATGCCATCGATCCAGTGAAGAAGATCCGCCTGTTCGATTGGGATTCTCGCGAACAGAGCGAACACGCTGGCCAGGCCCGCGGTTTCTATCAAACGTTTCTCATTGCAGACCCACTGGCTGCGTTCGCACAGAATCGCGTGAGCTTCCTCCATGACAGCCTTGGCCGCATGTCCGGTCGTGCCCACGACGTTGCCACGCCGGGCATGCATGCGCGCGTAGTCGAGGCTAAAAGACCGGCAAAACCGCCACCGCGGCGGCGCGGCAGACGCGAGTGCCGGCGGGAACGGCGCCTCCGGGAGCGTTCCGCGCAGCAACCGGCACGAAGCAAGTTCCGCGGCGAGGAAATAGGTCGGAACGCCGGCCAGATATCCGAGCAGCGCATCCACCTCGAACTCACCTTTCTCAGCGCGGCGTTTCCAATGCTCAATGATGTCGAGATCCCGCAATATCACGTCGACCCTCTCGCCCCCAAGGCGAAGCCAGGCACCACCGTTCATGAGGCGTCCCCACGAACCCGGTGGGTTGACCACTCCACGGGAGGCCAGCGCCGTCAGGTCGATTGCGCCGCGATAATAAAGGCCGAGATCCCAATCGCTCCCCGCATCGTTGGACCGGAGCGCATGCGAACCTCCCAGCACGACCGCAATGGCGCCGGGCATGTTGGCCAGCACCTCCACCAGTTCGGCAATCGGTTGAGGAAGATCATTCACGGCGCACCCAATCATGCCTCAACGGCTCTTCTTCTCCTCCATCAGCCCAATCAAATTCTCTTCCGGATCGCGGAGGAAACCGATCCACAGGTCATGGTCGGGCATCTTCGCCGCCAACTGGGGAGACCGTTCATTCTTTGCGCCCCGTTCAATGATCGCCGCGTGCACCGCCTCGATGCTATCCACCCTGAAGTAAAGGATGGAATTGCCGCCGACCTTCCCCGCGCCCTGCGGCAACGTCAGCATTATCCGGACTGGACCGGCCGCGACAAATGCGAGGTTCGGCCCAGCGCTGAAAAGGAATTTCAACCCCAGTACGTCGCGATAAAATGTTAACGCCTTGGCAACGTCGCCCACGGTGATCGCAATTTGACCAATGTCCGCCAACTGCTTCGCCACTGCCGCGGCTTCGTCCGCTGATGGCAACCCTTTCGAGGTATAGGTCGCTTCCACGGCAGGACTGGAATTGCCTTCCGGCGAAATATTAAACATCAGGATCTGCAGGGCTTTGCCTGGGGTCAGTCGAAGTTCGATCTGCCATCCCCAGTCCGGCCCGGGAGGACACGAATACGACCCGCGCACGACGATGCTCCCATCCTCCGGGCGCCCGAAGCAAATCATGGCCTTCTGCGCCATGTGCCACGTATCGATCCAATGGACATTTATGTCGCCGGCCTCGGGATCAGCGCCAAAAACGATGGACCCCTCCTGAGCTTTCCCCTGGTAACTCCAGTCGTAATCCACCCGCAGAAACCGCCCTTGCAGCACGGGCGATATGGTTAGGTTCGATGGAGAATCTTCCGGCGCGTTGGTGAAGGGATCATGAAGCCGATTCGTGCCCGTCCAGCGACCGGCGCAGGCAGCAAGCTGAGCGAGCGGTGATTGCGTAGCCATGGCCGAGCTTATGCATTTCCGGCCCGGATTGTAACGAACGAAACATGGGTAGGCCGGGCCCCAGCCTGTTCCAGCGGCGGAATTATTTGGATACACACACTCGGTGCATCCTGCCGGCCCTGGAACCACCAATGAACATGAATCGACACGAACTTCGCGCGGCTAACGGCGGACCGGTCAAGAAAACAGCAGAGGCCGGGATTGACCGCGGAGAGCACGGAGGGCACGGAGAACCAGCAGCAGGCTTATTCCAAAGGCAACCTCCACCGGTCCTTCGTGTTCTCCGTACCACTATGACGAAAATCTTTGTTTTCTTGAGAAGGTTTTCCGCATTGGTTGCGGCTCTGCCGCTCTGGGCCCTCCGTGGTTAAAAAGCTTTCCCGGTCGACAAAAAGTCTCCCGCTTCAGTCATTCGTGTGAATCTGTGTTCATTCGTGGTTAGGTCTTCGCCGCCGTTCTATCTGGTGCATGACGAATCCATACAAGCGGGTGATTCCCGCGGCAGACAAAGGCGTTTCAATGAGCCGGCTTGGGCTGCACTTCGCCCTCACGGGGGCCGGACATCACATGCTCGAGAGACCACTTTCCCGCGCCAAACACCGCCGTCAGCAGAACAAGGAAAAGAACCAGCGAGCTGAACTCAAAATTCTGCCGCCCCTCGATTGCCAGCATGTTCGGCAAGTACACATAAAACACCGCGGCAATCAACATGGGCAACTGCGCCAGCGCAGCCCAGCGAGTCAACAAGCCCAAAGCCAGGAGAATCCCGCCGACCAGATGCGCCGGAATCACATAGTGCGCGAGCGTGATGGGAAAGATTGACCAGGTTCCCGATTTTTCGATCACCTGAATCAGTTCATCCCGGTGCATCATGAAGAAAATAGCCTTCAAAAACAGCGCCACTCCCAGAAAGACGCGCAGCAAGTCCAGGAATGCATCGGGATGGTTGTGCGTCCAGGAATCCCGTTTCCGGAGTAAAAGCATCTTGTCCAGCGACCAGTCGCCGCCACCGAACGCCACCAGAAGTCCGCTCAGGAAAAACATCAACCCGGCAAATTCAAACCCCTGTCTCGCTTCCAGCGTCGTCATCTGCCCGGCATAAGCGTAGGCAATCGCGCCGTAGAATATCGGCATCTGCAGAAACGCCGCCAATCGGGTGAACAAGCCGGCCGCCAGCAGCAAACCGCCCACCAGATGCGCGCCGATGATGTACGGCGCCACGGAGAACGGGACCTGGGGGAGACTGGCTGATGCCAGAATGGCATCCAGCACCTCACGGTTTTGCAAAAAGTAGATACCCTTGATGAACAAACCGACTCCCAGATAAACGCGGACCACCGTCAGCGGAACCATGGAGTGCGTCTCAACCCACTTTTGGCATTCGGAAATGAAGCGTTTCATAGCAGCCCTTTCGGAACATGTTCATTCTTTGCTCCTGTCGGCGGGAACCCGAACCGGGACCGAATCGCCGCCAGCGCGCTTAGTCCGCAGGCAGCGTAGGCCGCACACGGTCAAAAGACAATCTTTTCCATAGAGTTAGCAGTTCTAATTCTTCCATGAAACAAAAATTAGGTGCTTCTTGGCGAGTCGAAGTTTCCTCTGCCTTACTGATTGAGAGCGCTTAAGTAACGTTCGGCATCGATGGCGGCGGCGCAGCCCATGCCGGCCGCAGTGATGGCTTGGCGATAGATGTGGTCCGAACAGTCGCCGGCCACGAACACGCCTTCCACATTGGTCGCCGAACCCACCTGGGGAATGATGTAGCCGTTTTCGTCCATGTCGATCACTCCCTTGAAAAGCTGGGTGTTCGGCAGATGTCCGATCGCGACGAACACACCGGCGCAATCCAGCACGCTTTCCTTGGCCGTCTTCACGTTCTTCACCCGGACGCCGATGACCTTGTCCTGCTTGGCATCCAAAATCTCAGTCACCACGGTGTCCCACACCGGTTTGATGGTTGGATTGGCCAGCGTGCGTTCGGCCATGATGCGCGACGCGCGCAACGAATCGCGGCGATGGATCAGGTAAACCACGGAGCCAAATCGCGTCAGATAGGTTGCCTCTTCACAAGCGGAATCACCGCCTCCAACCACCACGAGAGGCTGGTTCCGAAACATGGGCAGCGCGCCGTCGCAGGTGGCACAATACGTCACGCCTTTCTTCTCCAGCTTGTCTTCGCTCTCCAGGCCCAAATGACGGTGGCTGGCGCCGCTGGCAATGATCAACGTCTGCGTCTCCAGCGGATCGCCGTCCACGCTCAGCCGAAACGGTCGCTTCGACAGATCGACGGACTCCACCACACCGAATTTGACGCGTGCCCCAAAGCGCTCAGCCTGCTTCTGCATCCGGTTCATCAGTTCATAACCGTCCACTCCGTCCGGAAATCCCGGAAAGTTTTCCACAATGCTGGTCGTGGTCAGCAGGCCGCCCGGCATGGTGCCGGTCAAAACGACCGGCTGCAAATTGGCCCGAGCAGTATACAGAGCCGCGGTAAGTCCGGCGCAACCGGAGCCGATGATGACAACTTTTTCCATATTGAGCGCGCGAACGTTAGGACCTCAAACTGGGGTTGGCAAGAGGATGCGCGGATTTTAGATTTTTGATTTGCGATTTTTGATTTGGGCACCTTTGGAGTTCGCAGGTCGGCTCGGGACCGGAGCCCTTTTCATCCCTTCCCTGGCCCCTAGACACTAGCCGCCCCGTCAATTCCCCGGAGCCGCAATCAATCGTTTGCGCAACCGGTGCAAACGCCAAAACAACAGACCGAAGAAGAGCGCCCCGCACCCATTTACCCCCACAGTATAGCCCAGTTTGTAGGTCCGCCCGGTGTTATGCCTTGAGTAAATAGGCACATCGTGCCCAACGAGGAGATTCGGCAAGGCTAGTGGCATCAACGCTCCCTGGGCCACCCCACGGACAAATCCGGCGGGATGCGCTGAATCCCCTTCCATCTCATTGGAAACTTTGTGCAGGACGGACCCAATGGCCAGGGCCACGGCCAGGATGATGAGGAGCCGAATTAAGAATCGGCCTACTACTCCCCAGAGGGGAAGGTCTTTAGCTTGAGCTTGAGCTTGCACGATGCTTTGCGTAAAGCGGGAGCATGTTTTTGCGCGAACGCGCCACGCAAGCAGAATATTGTGATCGACCGGATCTGCCCGACGCGGATGTCGTCGCCAATTATCATCATCTGGGCCGGTTCAACCGATTGATGCTGGTTGCCGACCCTTTCCAACGATTGCTCGTCCGCTGGCTCGGCCGGGATAACGTCGCCACCCTGACTTTCCTCGATCTGGGTGCGGGCGACGCCTCGCTCGCCCGACAACTCGAGCTTTGGGCGGCCGGCCGCGGTTGGAATTGGCGAGTGACCAGTCTGGATGCCAGCCCTCGCGCTCTGCGCCTGGGAATGGGCTCGCGTCGCGTCGCGGCCGACGTCTGTGCCCTGCCCTTTGCCGCCAACACCTTCGATGTGGTCATGGCGTCGCAAATGACCCATCACCTCAGCGACGAGGAAACGGTCAAACATTTCCAGGAAGCCTGGAGGGTCACTCGCGACGCGCTGTTTCTAACCGACGCCCATCGCAACGTGGGTGCGTTGGCAGTAATTTGGGCGATACTTCGCTTGATGCGTGTGCCACGGCGGTTTCTTTCCGATGGATTGCTCTCCGTCCGGCGGGGCTGGCGCGTGGCGGAATGGCGCGAACTGGCGCAACGCGCCGCCATCCCAAACTTTCGTGTCTCGGTGTATTACGGTTCCAGGATCTTTCTGCAGGCTCGAAAGGCCCAGTAAGAAGCCGGATCGACCGTGGAATTTCTTTCGAGGACGAGAACGACGGACGAGGACGAGGACGATTTGCTCCTGCAATTTGCTATTTGCTTGTTCCCTCGTTCTCGTCCTCGTCCTCGTCCTCGATCCTTCCCTGGATTGGCCAGACTGCAGTTTAAAATGCCCTAGGTATCCAGCATTGGGCGAATCACATTCCCATGCACGTCCGTCAGGCGAAAGTCGCGGCCCTGAAATCGGAACGTCAGCTTTTCGTGGTCCATCCCCAGCAGATGCAGAATGGTCGCGTGAATGTCATGCACATGACACTGCTCGCCCGCGGCGTTGAAACCCAACTCATCCGTTTCGCCCACAATCCTTCCGGGCTTGGTGCCTCCGCCCGCAAACCACATGGTGAACGCATCGATGTGATGATTGCGGCCGGTCGTATCACGATTCTCCCCCATCGGCGTCCGGCCAAACTCGCCGCCCCAAATGACCAGTGTATCGTCCAGAAGTCCGCGGGCCTTCAAATCCTTCACCAAAGCCGCCTGTCCTTGATCGACCTCGCGGCAAACCTTTTCAAAATCCCCCTGCAGATTCTCGCCCGGGCCGCCGTGGCTGTCCCAGTTCGTGTGGTATAACTGAACAAAACGCACTCCCCGCTCGACCAGTCGGCGCGCCAGCAGACAATTCCGCGCAAACGACGGCTTCTCCTTGTCGACGCCGTAGAGTTTTAGCGTTGCCTCGCTTTCCCCGGAGAGGTCGATCAATTCCGGCGCGCTGGACTGCATTCGGTAAGCCATCTCGTAGGCGGAGATGCGGGTTGATATCTCAGGATCTCCCGTGTCTACCAGGCGCTTGAGATTCAAATCGCGGACGGCGTCCAGCGTGTTGCGCTGGCTGAGCGCCGTAACATCATCCGGCCGCGCGACATTTAGAATCGGGCTGCCGGTGCCGCGCAAGGGGACACCTTGAAACGACGTGGGCAGGAAACCGCTGGCCCAATTCACCGCACCGCCACGTGGACCGCGCGGTCCGCTTTGCAGCACGACGAATCCGGGCAGATCCTGCGATTCGCTGCCCAGCCCGTACGTGACCCAGGAGCCAATGCTCGGCCGCCCGAACTGGCCAGAGCCCGTGTTCATGAACAGCTTGGCCGGCGCATGATTGAACAGGTTGGTGGCACAGCTCAGGACAAAGGTCGCGTCGTCCACTATTCCCGCCGTGTGTGGAAACAGCTCCGATACCCACATGCCCGATTGGCCGTGGCGCTGAAAGGCCCGCCGCGTTCCCAGCAGCTTGGTTCCGTGACTGCTGCCCATGAAGGCAAACCGTTTTCCCTCGAGATATGAATCGGGGATCGGCTGGCCATTCAATTCAATCAGCCGGGGCTTGTAATCGAACAGTTCCAGCTGCGACGGCCCGCCTGCCATGAACAGGTAAATGATGTTCTTTGCCCGCGGACCGTACATCGGCCGCTTCGGCGCCATGGGATTGTTCAAATGGAGCGCGCCGCCACCCGCTGCCCGCGATTCATGCAAAAGACTGCCCAGCGCAATCGAGCCAAGCCCGATGGAACATCGGCTGAAGAATTGGCGTCGCGTGATGTCCCGGAGCGAGTTCATGAATGGGCCAAAGATTGGTTCATTCCCGGGTTATCGTCTCGTCCAGGTTGACCAGCACGCGGGCCACGCTGGTCCAGGCCGCGCGCTCCCTGCCGCCTGGCGCGGTTGCACTCGTTGCCCTCGAGTCTTGTTCCGCCACTCGTTCGCTGGCCAGCAACTGCAACAAACGTTCTCGCTCCTCGGTGACCGGACTTCGCGAGACGCAAAGGCTGAATGCGTAGTCCACGCGTCCCGCATCATCCTTCGGTCCTTCCTGCAGGACGCGAGCCGCCAGCGCGCGCGCGCATTCGTAAAACGCCTCGTCGTTGAGCAACGTCAAGGCTTGCAGCGGAGTGTTCGAACGCAATCGGCGCGTGCAGGCGCCGAAGCCATCCGCCGCATCAAAAACACTCAGGCTCGGATGAGGTGTCGCCCGCCAAAAGTATGTGTACATGCCTCGGCGATACCGGTCCGCGCCAGTGCTCGGCTTCCATTCGCGCTTCGATTGGCCAAGGTTCATCACGCCGTCGGGCTGCGGCGGGAAAACGCTGGGGCCGCCGATCTTCTCATTCAACAACCCGCTGGCCGCCAAACAGACGTCGCGAACGATCTCGGCATCCAAGCGGAGCCGGTTCTGTCGCGCCAGCAATCGATTGCTGGGATCTACTCCCGTAAGCTCGGGACGCGCCTTCGATGACTGCCGATAGGTCGCGCTCGTCAGGATGAGCCGATGAATATGCTTCAGCGACCATGCTCGAGCAGGATCGGTGGAAGCATTGGCGGCAGACGTTCCCAAAATTGTTGGCTCCATCAATTCACACGCCAGCCAGTCGAGCAGGTCGGGATGGGAAGGCGGCGAACCCTGGGTGCCAAAGTCATTCTCGGTCTCCACCAGCCCTCGTCCGAAATAGTGCTGCCAGATCCGGTTGACGGTGACCCGTGCGGTCAGGGGTTGACTCCGGTCGACCAGCCAACGCGCCAGATCAAGGCGGTTCATCGTGCCGGACCCTTCACCTTTTTCGGAATGGGCGGGCCTTCCTTTGAATGTCGCCTGGATAATGGCGGGCACGCCGGGTTGGACGGTTTGACTGGGCCGGGTGAAGTCGCCCTTGATAAAAACATGCGTGTCCCTTGCCTTAGGGAGTTCCCGCATCACCAGCGTGGAGACCGGCTTGGAGGAACTTTTCTCCAGACGCGTCAACTTGGCGTTACGTTGCTTGAAGTCGGCGTCGTCGGGACGGAACGCCGCATAAATAGTTCGCTTCTGGCGGATGGTCCGGTCCGCCAACGCAACGTCGAGCGCTTTCCGCACGTCCGGCTTCAGGGATTCGCGCGCCTCCGCTGAGAGCGATTGGTCCCATTTCACCACTTCGCTGACTTTGGTGCTGATGTACCGATCCAACTCGATCTCGGTCTCGGACAATTCCTTCAACCGCGCTTCGGCGCCTTCGTCTTCTCCGGGGATTTCCAGCATCCCTTCGGGCGCGCCTTTGCCGTGCCCGTCCTCGATGGTGGAGTTGAAGAAGGCGTAGAACTGGTAGTATTCGCGCTGGGTGAACGGATCGAATTTGTGATCATGACATTGGGCGCACGCCAGCGTGACTCCAAGCCAAGCCGTCGCCGTCGTGTTCACCCGGTCCATCACCGATTCCACGCGGAATTGTTCGGGGTCGATGCCGCCTTCCTGATTGATTTGCGTGTTTCGATGAAAGCCCGTCGCGATGAGCGGCTCGAGGACACCGGTACCCGGCGGGAGCGCGTTGGTGTCGATCAGGTCACCGGCGATTTGCCAGACGGTAAACTCATCAAAGGGCAGGTCGCGATTCAACGCCCCAATCACCCAGTCCCGGTATTTCCAAATCGAGCGGGGCGCATCAATGCTGTAACCGTTTGAATCCGCATAGCGGGCAACATCCAGCCAGACGCGGCCCCAGCGTTCCCCATAGTGCGGCGACTCCAGCAAACGATCAACCAGCCGCTCGTAGGCATCCGGCCTGCGATCGTTGAGGAACGCGTCAACTTCCAGCGGCGTCGGTGGCAATCCGACCAAATCAAGACTCAAGCGCCGGAGCAACGTGATGCGGTCCGCTTCGGGCGCCGGCTCAATTCGTTCGCGGGCCAGCCGCGCATGAATGAACGCGTCGATGGGATTTGATGCGGCCCCACCCCGAGAGGTTACTTTCGTCAAAGCGGTACCGCTCCTGGCCCTGGGACTCTCCAGTCTCTCTTTCGATGACTTGGAAATAATCGGAAGCTCAGGACGCGCCGGCGGGACAAATGACCAATGCACCGGTTTCCCGGGCTCTTCTTGAGGCGGAGCTTTCGCTCCCTCGTCAATCCAGCGGGCAATTAATTCGATCTTGGCCGGGCTGAGCGGTGCTTTCTTGTAGGGCATGCGAGACAAGCTGTCGTGCTCGCCACGAATTACTCGCACGAGTAAACTGGCGCGACTCTGGCCGGCTTGCATGGCGGGCCCGTTTTCACCGCCTTTTCGGGCCAAGTCGGCCGTATCCAGACGCAGCCCGTGCTTTTGCTGCGAGGGGCCGTGACACCCGTAGCAATTCTCCGCGAGCAACGGCTTGACCTCCCGCACGTAGTCCACCGGCGCGGCGCCCGTCGACAGGACCACCACGGCAAAACTCAAGAGCATCCAGCGGACGCACATGGCGAAAAGTCTAGCGGTTCATGACATCGAAGGCAGGGATTTTCTTTGAAAAGTGGATGGAGGGTGATTTGCGGCGGCTCAGGACGGACCGCGGGTCTGTGACGTCTCTGACCCTCAGCGGGTGCGGCAGGCGGGGGGCGATCGAGTTGGCCGGAAGCAGTCTTTGGTTCGGACGTGCTGCGGCTCGAAGAGCCGCGGTCCGTAATAGCGGTTACCCACGGGACTTCTGCGACGCGCGTTCCATCCGTCGCCACTGGCGTTCCCGGCGGACGGTCTCTTCACGGAGCAACTCTTCCGCCGACCATCCGGCCCGCTGGGCGGCTTCGGCGAGCGCAAACAGTTCACGCCCCATCTTTCCGCGATTAGGCCGGCGGCGGCGCTCAGAGTCCGAAAGCACCTTGGCCTTCCGCGCTTTCTTCACCAGCTTTTCGGCCCGCAACAGGGCGGGAAGGTGTTTGGGAATGCCGTCGAGAGCCGACTCCCGATGGTGTCTTGTGCCGTGCTTTTCCGCTTTTTTTATTTGCTCCCACTGAGCCCAGACGGCGTCCACCGTCCGGGCATCGGAATCGCCAAAGACGTGCGGGTGCCGCCGAATCAGCTTCTCCACGATGCTCAGGCAAATCCGGTCGAAATCAAAAGCGCCGCGCTCGCGAGCCAGCTGCGCGTGAAACACGACCTGCAGCAGGAGATCGCCGAGTTCCTCAACCATCTCATGATCATCATCCGCCTCGATCGCGTCCATTAATTCGTAGACCTCTTCCACCGCGTGATACCGCAACGTCCGATGGGTTTGTTCACGATCCCAGGGACATCCCGTCGGCGATCGCAACGTCGCCATGACTTGCAACAGCTGGTCAATCGGCGGACGGCGGTGGTCGATCTGGTTGCGTCCGGCCGCGACGGATGACTTTCGCTGGCCCGGGGTGGAGGAGCGCCGATGGGACTCGCCCGGTCGGCGGCCGCGTTGAACAGTCTTCTTCACAAGATAACAAGGTCGTCGCGATGGATGACCTCGGTCCGGCCGAGTCCTCCATGGCGAATTTCGCCGCCGGTAAATCGGACGATGCCGCGGGCGAATTCCGTTCCATCGAAATCCACGACCCGCACCACATCGCCGGAACTGAATTCGCCCTCGCATTCCTTGATACCCGGAGGCAACAGGCTTTTGCCGGATTCCCGCAGCGCTTTGCGGGCTCCGTCATCCACCTTCAGCGTGCCTTTGGGTTTGTGGAAAAAGGCAATCCATCGTTTGCGTCCTTTCAACCGGATGGCTTGCGGCACAAAGAGCGTGCCTTCATCCGACCCGTCCACAATTCTTTCCAGAACAGTCTTCTTGCTCCCCGCGCCAATCACCAGGGGAATGCCCGCGCGCACGACGATTTTGGCAGCCTGGATCTTTGAGGTCATTCCGCCCACCGCGGTGGCGCTGGTGGTGCCTCCCGCCATCTCCTCGACGGCTGCGTCGATGCTCTCGATGATCGGGCGCCGACGCGCATCCGGACGGCCGAAATTCTCCATCACGCCGTCGACGGTGGTGAGGATGACCAGCAGGTCGGCCGGGAGGAGGGACGCCACCAGAGCGGATAGCCTGTCGTTGTCGCCGAACTTCAGCTCGGTGAAGGAAACCGCGTCGTTCTCGTTGATGATGGGCACAACGCCGTGACGCAGGAGGGTGACGAGGGTATTGCGGGCGTTGAGATGACGCTCGTGATGTTCCAAATCGTCGTGAGTGAGCAGAACCTGGGCGACATCCAGCCCAAACTTGGCGAAGAGCTTTTCATAGGTCGCCATGAGCCGCGATTGGCCAACCGCCGCACACGCCTGCAGCTGTCCGAGCTCCGACGGCCGTTTCTCAAACCCGAGCACTCCCATGCCCGCTCCGACCGCCCCGGAGGAGACGAGGACCACTTCCCGTCCGGCCGCGCGCTGGGCGGCGACCTGGGCGACCAGCTGACGAATTTGCCCGGGGTCGAGCCGTTTGCTGGCGTCGGTCAGGACGCCTGTGCCCAGCTTCACCACGATGCGGCTGACATTCTTGAGCAGGTCGGTGCGCACGTTTCCCGTAGTACCAAAGCCCCACCCGTCAGGTCGAGGGTGAAGCTCACGTAGAAGTTAAAATCCTGTTCAAAAACAGTGTTCAGGACGATGCATCTGTGGCACACATCTTCCCGGCCGAAATGGTTATGGAATACGAAGCAGTCATTGGTCTCGAGACCCACGTTCAGCTTAAAACCAAGTCGAAGATGTGGTGCGGTTGCGCCAACGCGTTTGGCTCGCCACCCAACACCAACGTCTGCCCCGTCTGCCTCGGCATGCCCGGCGTCCTCCCCGTGGCGAACGAAGAAGCCCTTCGCCTCACCGCCTTGACCGGGCTGCTCCTCAATTGCGACGTGCCCAAACGCTCCAAGTTCGATCGCAAAAACTACTTTTATCCCGACGTGCCCAAAAACTATCAGGTCACACAGTACGATCAGCCCACCACCCGCCAGGGCTACGTCGACTTCGAGTTTCAGGGCGGAATCTCCCGGGTGCGCATCACCCGCGCGCATCTGGAGGAGGATGTGGGCAAGAACTTTCATTTCGATCGGTTCAGCGGAGTGGACTTCAATCGCGCGGGCGTGCCCCTGCTCGAAATCGTGTCCGAGCCCGACCTCACCAGCGCGGACATGGCTTACGAATATCTCAATGCCCTCAAGGATATCCTGATGCACGGCGGGATCAGCGATTGCGACATGGAAAAGGGAATGGTGCGCTGCGATGTCAATGTGAGCGTGCGCCCCCGCGGCTCTGAGACACTCGGAGCCAAGATCGAAATCAAAAACATGAACAGTTTCTCCGGCGTGCGAAAGGCGCTGGAATATGAAATCCCCAGGCAAATCGACGTCGTTACCAAAGGCGGCCGGCTGCTTCAATCCACCCGTCGCTGGGATGACATCGCCGGGGTCACTGAAGAGATGCGGACCAAGGAACACGCCCACGATTACCGCTATTTTCCGGAGCCCGATCTGATGCCTTTCGAGCCCACTGACTCCTGGCTGGGACAGATCCGGTCGCGGGTCATTGAATTGCCCTTGGCGCGGAAGGAACGGTTCCGGCGCGATTATCAACTGCCCGCCAGCGACGCCGAGACGTTTAAGAACGATGTCGTTCTTGGCAATTATTTCGAAGGAATCGCCCGACAGTCGAAGAACCCGAAGGCCGTGGCCAACTGGGTCATCAACAATCTTCGCGCCCGCCTGTCCGAGACTAATGAGAAGGCCGCCCGCGAAAACGTCGTGGAGACGGAGTCCGAACCGGCGCTGATGACGCTGGCCGATTTAAAGTTCAGCCCGGGTTTCATCAACGAGCTGGTTGGTCTGACGGAAAGCGGTCGAATCAGCAGCAAGATTGCCCAGGATGTTTTCAACGAAATGTTCAGCACGGGCGAGTCACCGACCGCCATCGTGGAGAGAAAGGGTCTGGCCCAGGTCAGTGATACCGGAGCCATCGAGAAGTTTTGCGACGAGGTGATCGCGGCCAATCCGGGTCCAGCCGCTGATTTCAAAGCGGGCAAGGAGGCTGCCCTCAATTTTCTTAAAGGCCAGGTCATGAAGGCCAGCAAGGGCAAGGCGAACCCCGGACTGGTCGGCGAGATCCTGACGCGGAAATTAAAAGGTTAGGGTAGGGCTGGGCGCGCTGCGCCGGCCCCGCCGCGTTCCAGCGGCGGAACCCTTTCGTACACCTTCCCCCCAGATGCTTTCACCCTAATGCGTATCGCAGAAGCGATCGCAAATGCTTGGTGCATCCAGAGGCTTCCGCCCGAGCGGGGACGCCGCGCCGCGCCGCGGCGTCCCTACCCCGTAACCTTCCCACCCGTCGCGGTGTCCTGAACTCCAATTCCGGCCTTGGCGATGACCAGAGTTTCGATTGCGAGTCCGTCGGAAGCGTGGTAGTAACACCGTGTTCCAAATAAATCAGGCGCTCTGCGCAGCCGGATGTGGCTGGCGTTTTCGCGATGTAAAGCCGTCCGGTTTCGGTTGGCCAGCTTCTCGAACCCTGCCCCTCCCCCATTAACGTTTGTCGAATGAATATGTATCTACGGCTCCGTTCGAATCCAATTGTTACGAATCTGTGTCTACGTCTGGCGGTGCTCGGATTCCTTGG
>Ga0070689_100000378_pt1 | contig 26197 bp, 21 predicted proteins | sample KBSS23HmetaG_FD_64669 | JGI IMG/M metagenome (GOLD analysis project Ga0070689, IMG submission 64669) | Switchgrass rhizosphere microbial communities from Kellogg Biological Station, Michigan, USA - KBS S2-3H metaG | ecosystem: Host-associated > Plants > Roots > Rhizosphere ...
GAGGATCTGACACAGGAGGTCTTCATTCAGCTTCTTCGAAAGGTTGGATCGTTTCGCGGTGAGAGCCGGTTTTCGAGTTGGCTATATCGATTTACCACGAATCATGTGCTGATGCACTTTCGCAAGGTCGTACGCAGGAATGAGCGGTTTCCTTACCTTGAGGATGAGTTTGTTACCAGTGCGGGGCCGAGGATCTCGATTGGAGCACAGCTCCTGGATCGCATCGCACTCGATGCGGCGGTTGCGCAGTTGCCCTCGGGATGTCGGTCAGTTTTTTTGAAGTTTGAGATCGAAGGTTACAACCACGAGGAGATAGCAGCAATCTTTGGTTGCTCGGTCGGAAACTCCAAGTCACAACTTCACAAAGCCCGCCGCAAGTTGAGAAAGCTACTTTAGCCACAGATAAACGCAGATCTGTGTAAATCGATTTACACAGATCTGCGTCATCTGCGTTCAACCTTTCGCGGGCGGTGGATACTTCTTGAAGAGTTTTGCCATCGCCTTATTTATGTTTTTCTCAACTTTCGCCGGATCCTTGCCCGAGCCCAGCGTCTTGCTCGCTGCGCCGCGCCAGACCTGCTTCTTCGTTCCGACGTCGTACATGTCGACGTTCAGCGTTCCGATATTGATTGTCTGGCTGGTAGTTGTCGTCGTCGACATTCCTCCCCAGCCGCCCCAACCACCCCAGCCCCAGTAGTCGCCGCCGGTGCTGTAGGAGTTCCACTGTTTCTCCTGATTAACGGCAGCCTGGTACGTAACATAAAGGTCCGGATTTTCTTCAGTCTTTGCCAATCCCTTCGCCGCCAGTTGTGTATCGATGGCGCGCTTGATCTGATCGTCAAGGATCGAGTTTGGATACTGGGCATTTGGCACCTGGACCCATTTATAAGTCTTGTACTTCGAGAAATCCGTGCCTTGCATGAAGTTGTACTTAATGTCCTGCGCGGAAGCAGTAACACACCACACGATTAGCAATCCGGCTATCGCTGCTGCTTGAGCAACTTTACTGGTCCTCATTACACATACCTTCCTTCCATCCTGATGTTTGCGGAAATTCTAGGGGCGCCGGGAATAGCAGATAACTGTCACTTTTGACAGGCGAGATTCACGAACGAAACATGGCACAAAATAGACGACTTCGGGAGGTCGTCGAATGATCCGGAATGAAGTACAACGAAAACTCTGCCGCGCAGCTTTGCTCATCTGTCTTAACTTTCTTCTCGTGCTGACCGCGCTGGCGAAGAATGTCGACGATGTTGTCGTGCTGAAAAATGGCGATCGAATGACTGGGGAAATAAAGGGCCTGCAAAGCGGGGAGCTCAGAATCAAATCCGACTACATGGCTGAAGCGGTCCGGCTCGATTGGTCCAAGGTCGAGAGGCTCGAAAGCAAATCAACCTTCATGATCTGGTTGGTGGACGGCAAGCTGGTGACTGACGTTATGCGTTTGCTCCCGACAAACTCGAGCGAGGTCCCTAACTTCGTCATCGGTTCTTCGATCAGAGTTCCGCAGCTCGACGTGATTCGCATAGCACCTGCTGACAGGCAATTCTGGAAACGGCTGGAAGGCTCGATCGATTTTGGTTTCAGTTTTACCAGCGGCAACGATCAGTATCAGACTCAGCTCACCGCAACCACGACTTATCGAACCGGAGATCACTCATTTACAGCGTCAGTCGACTCAGCTCTCAGCGGACAAACAGAAGGCACCAGCCTCACTCGCAATCAATTCACTTTCGATTATCGAAAACAGTTGGGTCAACGCTGGTACGTGGGTGGACTCTTCGATCTTCTCCACAGCGACCAGCAAAGCTTGAAGCTCCGGACCACAATTGGAGGGTTGATCGGTCGCAAGCTGATGCAAACAGAACATACGCGACTTTCAGTCTTTGGCGGCGTTGCGGGTGCGCGCGAAAATTATTCAGAGGTCATTGGCACGCCGAAGAGTACTAACGCCGATGCGATCGCCGGCGCTGATTTCGCCACTTTTCGCTTCAGTCGTACAGATATTCGATCCCGCTTCAGCTTGTTTCCCAGTTTGACAACACCAGGACGCATGCGGTTACAGGCAAACTCGGATTTGCGCATAAAGATCGTGAAGGACCTCTGGTGGGGCTTTCACATTTATGAAAACTTCGACAGCAGGCCACCCGTCAGAGCCGACAAGAATGATCTTGGCGTGAGCACGTCGTTGGGTTGGAAATTCTGAAACGTCACGCACCTGTAAATTTTGCCAGTAGGTAGCTTCGGTGCCGCACCATAAGATTGCAAAAGCATTTCAAGACTTATCACTCGTTCCAACGTCGTGATTTCGCAGGTCCAGCAGTGGCAACATCCAAAGGCGCAAACAATGAACGTGCAGAAAAGAATGAGTCCATACACGAATGAAAGCTGGACCTGCTTCGACGTAGATCTCGGCGCAATTTCGCACCAGGGCCATGTCAGGGAGAATAATGAAGACAGTTACCTCGTAATGCGATTCGGACGCTCACTCGAGAATCTCTTAACTAATATCGATCCGGATTTGCTCGACCAGAGTTACTTCATGAGTGGGTATGGAATGTTGGTGGCCGACGGCATGGGGGGAATGGCTGGAGGTGAGGTAGCCAGTCGCCTGGCGCTCACAAAACTGATCGAACTGATTATCGATACGTCTGACTGGACTTTGGCGCTCAATCGCCAGCGGGACGTCACGACTGTTCTCGAACGAATGACGGAACGGTTTTTTGACATAGATGACGTGTTGAGAAAAGAAGCCAACAACGATCAGACACTGCGAGGCATGGGCACGACCCTGACTGTTGCGGGCGCGATGGGAAATGATTTGATCATAGGACACGTCGGTGATTCCCGCGCTTATCTTTTGCGGGGAGATAGCTTCCAGCAACTGACGACCGACCACACGCTCGCGCAGGCGCTGATCGATGCCGGCGTTGCGAGTCGCGACGACCCTGCCTCACGATCGATGCGACATGTCCTGACCGCCGCCGTAGGGTCACTGGGAGAACAAGTCGATCCCCAGGTGCAACGCTTGAAGTTGTCTGTGGGCGATCAGTTGCTACTCTGCACGGACGGACTGACCGAGACCGTCGACGATGAAATCATCGCCCAGGTCATTCGCGAATCAGATTCCGCGCAGAATGCCTGTCAGGCTCTGGTCGACCTGGCGCTTGCGTCTGGCGGCCCTGACAACATCACCATAGTCATAGCCCACTTCATTTCTCTCGACGTCCGCGAATAACCAGAACACTGTCAGAATTGACAGTATTACTCGCCAATAAGCGCCACTAACATGCGTATCGACAAAGTCAAACCAAGGGCTGGCCACCTCTGTCTTGTGAGACGAACTGCGTGGCTCGAAGAAGAAGGTTGACTCAGTCTTGAGCAACGAAAGGAGCATACAATGGAAATTCGCGGGAACAGACTAACGGGGCTAATTGCAGTCGCCTTCATTCTTGTTTTGACGAGTGCAGGGAATGCCTTCGCCAAAGAATTGACGACCACGCCTCAGGATCAACAAACACGAACCATACCGGACGGGGAGAAGGTAAAGAAATTCAAAGGAATCGTCGTCAAGCGCGAACCTGATGCGTTCACGATGTCAGACACGATGGGTGGAGCGCTAACAACTGTTATCCTCACGGCTGACACTGAAGTTAAGAGTCACAAAAAAGGTGTATTTCGCGGTTCTAAAGAGTACGGATCGAGCTATATATTGCGCGGCCTGCGACTCGAGGTCGACGGTGTGGGAAACTCCGCGGGACAATTAGTCGCGGAGAAGATTCGCTTCGACGAACAGGATCTCAGATCGGCCCAGGCGCTCAAGTCAACGGTCGATCCGATCGAAGCGGAGATGAACGAAAAATTCAAGCAGCAGCAGGCGGAATCGGAACGACTCGCCGGTCAGATCGAGGAGAACCGGGCCCTGACCGCGGAAGCGCAAGCGTCAGCGAATGCCGCCGCGGAAGCCGCTAAGAAAGCACAGCAGACGGCAGACTACGCAAACAATCGCATCAACGGCCTCGATGATTTCGATTCCATAAAGACAATCACTGTTAATTTCGCCACTGGCAGTGCTTCCCTGGGACCGAAGGCCAAAGCAACGATTGACGAAGCCGCCGCCTGGGTAAAGACTCAGAACACTAAAGGATGGGTGATGGCCGTCATCGGCTATGCGGATACAACCGGTAGCTCACAACGCAACATCGACCTGAGTGAACGACGCGCTAACGCCGTCATTTACTACATCGTGAGCAAGTACAAGATGCCGCTGAACCGCCTGGTCCAACCGTTTGGTTACGGACAGTTGGAAGCGGTGGCGGATAACACGACCAAGGCCGGTCGCGCTAAGAACCGCCGTGTCGAGATCAGACTGATGATCAACAAGGGCATCGCGGGAACAGTTTCCGGCGGGCAATGAATTGGAGATGGCGGAGTGTTGTAAACGAGTGGAACACTTGTCATCTCAATCAGGCCGGGGTAAGGGCTCCCCGGCCCTTTTTTTCTACTGACTGACGAAGTTATAGACGATCACGCCGGTCACTTCCGAAAAGCGCTATCAAGCAAGGTAAGTCTGGGCGCCGAGTCCGCGAAGCGGACGGCAGAGTAAAGCCTGGGGCGCAAGCCCCAGGTAAAACATAAAAAAAGGACGACCGAGCCCGCGAAGCGGGCGGCAGCGCTGCCGCCCGCTTCGCGGGCTCGGTCCATATTTTTTTGCGCTCGATCCTGGGGCTTGCGCCCCAGGCTTTATTCTGCCGTCCGCTTCGCGGACTCGGCGCCAAACTATCACGTCTAATTGATAGAAGGGCCGTGCTTCGCGGACTCGGCGCCCCATTTCAAGCAAACCATAAAGTACGCACGTTAAATGCTCTACAGCTTTGCTATAGTCCGTCCATATGAGTGAGGATAAAACCGAATGACAGCGAACCGTGTTCTGTCAGCAATCTGTGTGAGCATTCTCGTAACGACTGCCATCTTTGCCCAAGCCGGACAAAAAATCGCCAAAATCGAGACTGAGGGTCTGCAAACTTTAACTGCTGAAACGGTCATCGCTACCAGTGGCTTGAAAATTGGCGACACTTTTTCCGCAGAAGCAATCGACGCAGCGGCTGAGCGTTTGCTGAACAGCGGTCTGTTCAAAAAAGTCGGAGCTCGCACACGAAACGCGGGCGCCAACGTGACGATCATATTTCAGCTTGAAGAAGTCAAAGGTCAATCGTCACCAGTCGTCTTCGATAACTTCATCTGGTTCTCCGACGAAGAACTGGCCGCGGCGATTGTGCGCGAGGTCCCCGCTTTCAACGGTTCGGCGCCCGACATCGGCAACACCAATGAAGCGATCAAGAACGCTCTTCAGAACCTGCTCGATGAACGCAAGCTGCCGGGACGAGTGGAATACAACCTCACCGAACACGAACACTTGTTTCGCGTCGAAGGCGTACCGATGAAGATTTGCACGCTTCACTTCCCCGGCGCACAAAGCGTATCGGAACAAAAACTCATTCAAGCCGCGCGCAGTTCTATGGACCCTGAATACTCGCGCCAATCGTCGAAAACGTTTCCGAAATTTGGTCTGTATCCAATCTACCGCGAATTGGGTCATCTGCGCGCATCCTTCGGAGCGCCGGTCGCTAAGCCTGAGAAGAGCGCCGGTTGTGAAGGAGTCGACTTAACCATACCGGTCGATGAAGGCGCGAAGTATTCGTGGGCGAAGGCCGAGTGGTCCGGGAACCAGGTGTTATCGGCCAAACAGCTTGACGATGCGTTAGGCATGAAACCGGGCGAAGTTGCGAATGGGAAGAAGTTTGACAAGGGCTTGAGCGAGGTCAAGGATGGTTATGCGAATTATGGCCACATCCAGGTACACTTCAACCCCACACCTGAATTCGAAGACGCAACGACGAAAGTGACGTTCAAGATCGCGGTCGACGAAGGTCCGCAATATCGCATCGGCACAGTCGAGTTTAAAGGGTTTTCATCCGACGATGCGGCCACGCTCAGCAAAAGATGGGGACTGAAAAGCGGCGAGGTTTACGATCGCAGTTACACCACTCGATTTTTCCGTGACGAGGCGCGTGAAATAACGACGCGCATCACCAACGAACGGCAGTCACAGGGAAAACCATTGCCAAACATCGACACTGAAGAAAAACCAAACCGCCAGACCTCAATTGTGAACCTCGTGATTGAGCTTAAAAACTAACGCTTACCTGTTAGGTTGGAAAGCCAACATCCAGACGCGCTATCCGGAAATCAAATACGTCTTCTTTGGCTCCGCATGGCCTTGCCTCAAAAGTCCTTCTCATTCACACCGGGCTTCAGCCCGGTGGAAAGGCATTCACATTTGAGAAACCGTTTTAACGGTTTCATAGCGAAACCAGGAAAAACCGTTGAAACGGTTTTCTGCCAATGCCTCATGTTTAGCACCGGGCTAAAGCCCGGTGTGAATGAGACGACTTTTGAGGCAAAGCGGCTCCGCATGGCTTTGCACAAAAAGTGAGCTTTACATTCGTTGTTGCGGCTTCGCCGCCTGATGTGAGGCGAGGCTATGCCTCGCCGTTACAGTCCTGAAGGTTGGTCGGGCTGCGCCCTTGGTTCGGCCTTTGGCCCATAAACACTAGGGGCAAAGCCCGAACCGAGGGCGCAGCCCGTTCGCAATCTAAGGTTGAACGGCGAGGCATAGCCTCGCCTCACATCAGGCGGCGAAGCCGCAACAAAACGCACCTTAATCACTTTTAGTGCAAAGCCGCTCCGCATCAATCACCTAACTGAATATTCGAAGGAGGCATCCGAGGCAGCCATCCCTGTCGTGCTTCCCTGGATGCTTTCCTGGATACTTCCCATCGTCCTTGCCGGGTAGCGGGACGTTTCCGTCCGGCGTCGGCGGTACTTTGGAAGGGTCGCCGCCCAGATCGCGGACCTTCTCTGCCATCAGTTGCACATAACGGCGGAAGGTCACGTACCAGCGATCATTTTGTCTTAACCACTCGGCCCGAAAGCGTAGCACCGACAGCAACCGGATGTGGTATTCCAGCATGGCTCCCTTCACCGTCACCGGAATTCCGAGTTGGAAGGCGCCAATTGTCTCGCGCCAGCGTCCCGCCGCTACGGCCCTCGCGACCTCCTCTTGATCAGGATGCTCGATGATGAGGGCGTGATCACCCGCGTCGTCGAGCAGCCTCAGATCGGTGATCAAAACCTTGTTCTTGTCCAACTGGAATGCGCCTTTCGGGAGGCCGGTGGCAGCGGCCACATTAATTTCCGGTGTCAGCAGCTTTGCCGCATCCTCGCGTGAAATGGTCGTGACTTTCGGGCGCTCGACTTCCAGTTGTCGCCCGCGGGTCGTCACCTGGCGCACGGAAAGATCGAAGCGTTGATTTTCCTTAACACCAAGCGGGAAATGGACGGTGATCACGCCAGTCTGTCGCCTGTCACTGCGCGGGATCGGAACGTAGCGCACACCGCCGCCCGGCACCGCAATCGTGTTGGTATCGACCGCGCGGATCTCGTGACGCGGGTAAAAGCGTTCAGCTAAATCGACAACCTCACGCGCGTTCCAGGACGAGATTTCGAGGCGCACCTCGACACCATCCGGCGGTTCGCCGTGCCACTGCAGGAGCAGCTCGTCGGGCAGAATTCCGCCGCCGATCGCATGTGGCGTCGCCTCAATCTCGAACGTGTGTAGAGCCATGCGCGAAGCGTCGAGACCCGGATTCGCAACCGGGCTCAGCGCGAGGTTCCGTTGCGATAGCTTGTCGGAGGTGAACGGATTCGCACCGTTCGGGATCGGCGTTGACGGAAACTCAATCTGGGCCACGATGCACTGATGCTCACCCATCATCAGCGTCGGCAGGCTGAGTGCCGCACCACCTGAAATCGGCGTAGCGGTGAGATAGGCATCGCCGAGATTGTTGTCGATCAGAGCACCGAAGAACTTGGACGCGCCGGGCAAGAGACCATCTTTCAGATTGTCGTCGTCGAGCTGCATCTCCGGCGGCAACGTCCGCGCTGCCGAGAACATGGGGAAAGACAGCCATTCACTCCCAGCACTATTTGTGCCAGGCAGGGCTATAGGATTTGTGCCTGGCGTCTTCTTGTATCCCTGGATCGGAGTGCCTGGAGGCGACTCGTTATAAGTGAGCGCAGCTGTTGTCTGCGAGACGAAGATGCGGAAGAAAACGCGAACATCGTCCGCTGAAGAGCCCGCGGCCGGCAGCCGCACGCGTGCGACCGCAAAATTGTAGACTCTCCTGGGAGGAAAGCCGATCGTCGTAGCAAACGGGCTCAGCGCCGAAGCCTCCTGTCCTGTGGGAAGGGCCTCGAAGTCGGCCACGGTCATTGTGTTGACACGATTACGCAGAAAGGTGAGCGCCTGCGCCCGAGTGGCATTGTTTACCAAACCGGACCCGGGTGCGCCGGCGACGACCGGGAACACCCTAAGGTCGGTACTCAGCCATGGCACTGTGTTGCCGCTCGCGAGATCGAGCATAAACGGGTTCGCCGATTTCACGAGCGTGATCTGTGCCGAGTCGGTAAGGGGACCAGCCACGGCCGCAGACGACAGTGAAGCGTTGACCTGCACGTGATTGAAATCGCCAGGGAATCCGAAGGCTGCGGGCGCCGTCACCTGCACCCGGTAGGTGAAGGTGATCCGCTGCAACCGATCGGACAGCGTTGGATCGTCGCTGTCGACATCGATCGCGATGATATTAAGGCCCGCCGGTTCTAACGGTGTGATAGTCGGCGCCCAGGTTGGTTGAAAAGCAGCGGCCGCCAAACTCGTGATGCCACCGCCCGGAAACTGGTTCGGCTTTAGCCCGTCGATGATGACGAGGATCGCGCCATCGAAATTGGAGCTGGCCAGCGCCTCAGCCTGGCTGAAGGTGCTGCGCTCCAGAATGAGTTGGATCCTGGGACGCGGCCGGGCAAGCCAGTTAACGATGTTTACGTACACCGTCTTGATGGTGTCGAAAACAGGGGCAGGGGCATCGTTGAAGCCGTGGTTCTTCTGGGCGTCGGTCCCGGCCTGAGCGATCTCGCCCGCGGTGTCGACACTGCTGTCACCAGTCAGGTTGATGTCGATGTAGTGATGGAAAGTTGAACCGGTGACGACTCGCCCGACACCGGCATTGCGCCCGTCATAGACGCTCAGGGTGTTGACGTTTTTCGGCCCGGAAGCTTCGCTGTTGTTGCCGACGAATCCGCCGCCGGAGACTGTGCGCGAGGCAAAGGCCGTGGTCTTCCCGGTGGCGATGATCTGCGGCATCTCGCGCTGCGCCGCAACGACGGGATACTCGGTGAACGACTCGCCGGCGAAGGGCAGCGACTGTGTGTAGTCGTACCCCATCACTTCGCCGAGCGTTTGCCCTTCGTGCATGTGGTCCGGATAGATAACGATGTCGCTGCCGTCGCGGCGGAGGATAGGATGGGCCGGCGACGAGGTCGGCGTGATCGGCTGAGGTGTCGAATCCGACTGGTTCTCGAACCAGACGAAGGTCAGGTCGCCGCCATAGTTACTCCCAGAGCTACGCTGCGTGGTGTCCGCGCGCAACGAGGTGATGACAGGAAAGTTCCGCGGGAAGCCGGCTGGCATCGGCGAAGCGCTGTCGTTGATGCCGAACCAGCAGCGCATCGACCTAATGCGCGGGAGGCGACCGCACATCACACTGCCGATACTGTCGTGGTCGCCGGTCGCGAAGACGCCACCGCCCGCAGCCATGAACCGGGCGATCGCGCGAATCTGGTTGTCGTCGATACTGGCGGCACTGGTACCGCTGCTGGTCGTCGAGTTGCGTCCATTGTGGCCGAGCAGCCAGAGAACGTCGAAGTCGAGCAGGTTGACGCTGGTGTCGAAGTTGAACGTCTGCATCACGCCACTGCTGGTATCGCTCTGGCGGTGCGCCTTGGTGACCACATGGCCGGCGCTTTCGAGTGCGTTGACCAACGCGATAAAGGTGAAATCGGGAGTTGGGCCCGCTACGGTGAAACGGTATTCGCCATCGAGAACCATCAGAACTCTTGCCATTTGTGCTGCCTCCTTTGAATTGCAGACGAAAACGCTATCCTGCCGGCTGGCAATCAGAACAATTAGTGCGGCTTCGAACTGAGGGGGGTTCGAATCGATGAATGCTGGCGTTGGATATCAGAGTTAGTGCAAGCGTGTCAATACATCTTCTATCCACAGATTACACAGATTTTATTAATCTGTGTAATCTGTGGATAGAAAGTCGAAACCGCTTGAGATCGCCTCTATTCGTATCTCAGCGCAATTAATGGATCGACCTTCGCTGCGCGACGCGCCGGGATGTAGCACGCCAGCAAGGCGACGACAGTCAGTAACCCAATTACACTTACATAAGTCAGCGGATCGGTAGCCGTTATTTCGAACAGCAACGTGCGCATCCATCGCGTCAGCAGAAATGCGCCTGCCAACCCGATGACTATGCCGATGACCAACATGCCCATGCTCTGTCCGAAGATGAGTCGCAACACGTGAAGTGGTCGAGCTCCCAGCGCCATTCGCACTCCTATCTCCTGCGTGCGTTGCGCCACCGAGTAAGCCATCACGCCGTAAATACCAATCGCCGCCAGGAACAACGCGATACCGGAGAACGTTGCCAGCAGTAGCGCGAGGAAGCGTGGTTGGACCATCGACTTCGACACCACTTCATCCATGGACCAAAGATTGTAGACCGGCAGGGTTGAATCCAATTCACGAACTACATTGCGAATCGAGCTCTCCAGTCGCGCCGAATCATTCGTGCCGCGGACGACGAAATTTATGTTCCCGCCGAGGAACTGATTCGCCACTTGCCGTACCTGGAAGTAGAGTTCGGGACCAGCGGGCTTATCCATACCGGCGTTCTTGGTATCTTCAACCACGCCGACGATCGTGCACCAGACTTTCGGATCTTGAAACCCCGGATTCACACGCCGGCCAATCGGACTGCCCGTCCAGAATCTCTTCGCGAGCGCCTGGTTTACAACGACAACCGGCATCGCGTTGGGGTTGTCGTCCTGCGATTCAAAGATGCGCCCCTCCAACAACCGGATCTTCATCGTCTTGAAGTAGTCGTTACCAACGACATTCCAGTAGTCGACGTTCTGCGCCGGACCGTCGGGGCTTGGCTGGTAGCCTTCAATCTCGGTGTCGTTAGCATTGATGCGGCGTAGCGGAGGCAGGCCACCTGCTATGGAGACGGAGGCCACGCCGGGAGTAGAGCTGAGTTTTTGCTGGAGTGAGTCTACAAACTGCAGACGTTGTGCGGGGTCGTATTTAACTCTTGGAAGATTCAGGTTGAAGCTGACGACGCCTGCCGGATCAAAGCCGGTGTTGACTTGTTGCAACTTCCAGAAGGCACGAATCATCAGGCCCGAGCCGATGACGAGGATCAGTGCGAGGGCAATCTCTGTGACCACGAGACCTTTGCGGAGCGCCTGACCACCTCCGCGAATTGCGCGCTGCCCGGCACCGCGAATCCAGTTAGCGAGGTTACGTTCACTGACTTGCGCCAGTGGTGCGAGAGCAAAGAGAAAGACAGCAACGACGCCAACCGCGATGGTACCCACGAGTACGGGAAGACCGACTCTAATCTCTTCAGTGCGCGGTACGCTATCGGGCGCAAACAGTAACAGAACCTTCAACCCCACGAATGCGAGTGCCACTCCGAGAATTGAAGCGATTGAAACCAGCACGAAACCTTCGGCGACGAATTGCCGCACCATTCGTTTTAGACCGGCTCCCAGCGCGAGGCGAACTGCAAACTCATGGTGACGTGATTCAGCGCGGGCCAGTAACAGGTTCGCAACGTTCACACACGCGATGAGCAGAACAAACCCAACCGCAGCCATGAGCAGCCACACGGCTTTGCGAACTGAGCCGACAACGTCTTCGTGAAGACCCAACATTATCACCGGGTGATTTGGAGGGTTGAGTAAATGCTGTGCGCGACTCTCACTCTTCCAGCCAGCCATCAGGCTCGTCATTTCGCTCATCGCTTGTTCGGTAGTCACGCCGGGTTTCAACCTGCCGATCACTGACAGAAAGTGGGAACCACGATTACCCGGGTTGGCAGGATCGAATTGGAAAGGCACGACGAGATCGACCTGATCGTTGCTGCCGGGAGGGAATGTAAAGCCCGCGGGCATCACGCCAATAACAGTGGTTGCTGTCGCGTTGACCTGAATCTGTTTGCCAATGATGTCACTGGCTCCGCCGAAACCCTTTTGCCAGAGGCCATGCGAAATGATCGCGACTCTTGGCCCGTTATTGCGATCTTCCTCTTCAGTGAAGTTGCGACCGAGTTGCGGTTGCACTCCCAGCACGTCAATCAAGCTGCGGGTTATAGCGGCCGAGGTGACTCGCAATGGCTCACTGTCAGTACCGACGTTGGGACTTCCCGGCGCCCAGGCGCCAATGGCTTCCCAGGATTTCGCCTCGCGCTGGATGTCGAGCAGTTCGGGAGGTGAGAGCCAGAACTTCTGGAGCTTCATAGTGGGAAATTCGCTATAGACGCGGACGAGTTGATCCGGTTGCCGGTAGGGCAGCGGTCTTAACAGGACCGAGTTGAGAACGCTGAAGATGGCGGAAGTAGCGCCTATACCTACCGCGAGCGTCAGAATGGCTACGGTGGTAAAGCCTGGATTCTTTTTCAGCATACGCAGCGCGTATTTCAAGTCCTGTAGGAACGTTTGCATCGGTCTCGGTCCTCCGGAGGGTCTTTACGTAATTAGTTTTGGCTTGGTTCACCAAAATGAAAGTGGTTCTATTGGTTAACACCGCCACGGCGGAAATGCTGGCAAGAAAATCTGGATATTAGCCACGGATATACACAGATTATTTACGGATTGTATCCGTCATTAATCCGCGTTCATCTGCGGCTAAACAAAGACGTTTATACAAACGTGGGTGCTTGGTACTTGCGATGCGTTCCCCGGGCTTTCTTTAAGGTCACAATTTGTGACCTTGAACGTTGAAACCAAGGATGCCGCAGGCTTGCCTGTGCAGTCTCACGCGCGAATACGTCTATTTCTTAGGCACTCTGGGGCGGAATCCGATTGGCTTTCTCTTGACTACCCGCGGATTCATTAACTGACGAATAGCGCGAAAAACAATCTTGAATTTTGCGTCATAGTTTTCTTCCAGCTCATCTAACCGCTCAATCAATTTCTCGTTCGAGACAAGCATCTGGCGCAACCTGACGAACGTGCGCATGATTTGAATGTTTACTTGAACCGCGCGCGGCGACTTCAGCACGCTTGAGAGCATCAGGATTCCATGCTCGGTAAAAGCATATGGTTGGTACTTGAGATGCGTTCCTCGGGCTTTCTTTAAGATCACAATCTGTGATCTTAAAGGTTTCAGGCGTTGCCATTCCTCAGTTTCGGCTTTGGTTAGCTGAAACATGAAATCCTCCGGAAACCTGTCAAGATTTCGCTTGGCGGCCTGGTTTAGTGCCCTGGTAGTGACACCATAAAGCCTCGCTAAATCGTGATCGAGAATTACTCTCTTTCCGCGAATAAGCAGTATTGTGTCTTCAATAGACTCGTCCGGTAAGGTGATCGAGGTGTTCGGCATGTGAGGTTCCTTTCAAAGCGTTGAGTTATTTAGTTGACACGCGCAATAAGGTTACTCCAATCTGTGCAATCTGTGTAGTTAACTTCGCCCCGAAGCTGATCACGCCGTTGCTTCCGCTCTCCGACCGCCAAAAAGGAAAGTGAGAACGAGCCCGGCGATGAAGCCGCCGATGTGGGCCATGTAGGCCACGCCACCTGTTTCAGCAGACTGCGTGATTGCACCAACCCCGTTGATAAACTGTAAAACGATCCATAACCCAATGACGATCAACGCCGGCATCGGCACCACGCCTCGACCCATCAACACCTTGACCTGCCCTCTCGGAAATAGAATCAGGTAAGCACCGAGCACTCCGGCTATCGCTCCGGAAGCGCCCAGGTTGGGAACGTTGGATCCGGCACTTACCAGCACTTGCGCGAATGTTGCGGCGATACCGCAGAGCAGGTAGAACAAGGCGAACTTCGCATGTCCGAAACGGTCCTCCACATTGTCTCCGAAGATCCAGAGGTAGAGCATGTTTCCGCCCAGGTGCAGCCAACCGCCGTGCATAAACATCGAGGTGAAGATGGTTATGAAATCGCCACCTGGATTTGCAACGAGGCGGCGCGGGACCACCGACCATCGCTCTATAAAGGGCTCGCCGCCGCTTAACTCAACGAAGAAAAACAGGACGTTGAGCACAATGAACAGGTAGGTAACTACCGGCACGGACCGCCGTGACGAATCGTCGTCGCCAATCGGAAACATAATGAGCCTCCGCTGCAAGATTTGCGCTGAAGAGAACTCATGGTCCAATTCAAAAACCGTGCCTCAGAGTAGACCACTAATCGAAGGAATTTTATTGAGCGCGGGAGTAATAGTGATTTCTAATCATACTGAATTAATTGGCCGGCGTTCCCGTTCGGTACGAAACTAGTCACTCAACCACGTCACCTCTCCCGTCTCAAGCGAATAGACTGCTCCGACAATCTTCAGTTTGCCGTGAGCGACGAGTTCTGAAAGGACTGGAGTAGACGAGCGTAGTTGTTGTACCACCATCCGGACGTTGCTACGGACGGCATTCGCAACCGGATCACCGGGCATTCCGCGGCTACTATCGACTGCGGGCTTGATGAGACTAACGAGCGCGGCGATATGACCTTCAGCGTTGCCACCCTGGACAGCTGCAGTTACGGCGCCGCAGCTTTCATGGCCCAGTACGACCAGCAAAGGAATATGCAGATGCTCGGCCCCGTATTCCAAGCTTCCGATCTCAACATCTGCCGCGACGTTTCCCGCCACGCGGACAATAAACAAGTCGCCAAGGCCCTGATCAAAAATAATCTCCGGTGGCACGCGTGAATCAGCACAACTGAGGACCTCGGCATGCGGATGTTGTCCGGCGACCAGATCCCGCTGACGCGCGAGCGTCTCGTGAGGATGCTGATACTGATGTCGCACATGATGTGCGTTTCCGGCTTTCAATTCAGCGATGACCGAATCAGGCGTGACGTTAGGTTCGCCCTGGTGGCCAATCATCAAAAGAATTCCAATGGTTAATGCTGCAAAGTATTTCATGGCGAGCTTTTCAGGGTACGCCCGTGGTGACAGCAGCGATAACTGTTAGTTTTGACAGGGATAACGAGCAGTGGTCACGCGGCGCGTACGCGTGGTTCCGGCCAGGTGAAATGACTTCGTTGCTTCGTCATATTGCTTCGCCCGGAAGGACGGATCCACTTCGCCGGCGATCACACTTCGCCTGCGCCCGGCTGGATGAATGGGGCATTGCAATCCGGTAACCGTGTCGCACGCGAAGTGTCTAATCGCCAGAACGATCAATTAACCAACTCGGAGTGCAATTTTTCCGAGGTGGTGTTCTTCGAGCGCCGCTTGTGCCTCAGCCGCCTGCTCGAGTGGAAAAGTGCGGTGCAGGTGTACTTCGAATGGGCCTGCCTCGATCAGTTGATTTAACCTGTCGATTGCCTCGCGGCCGCCTTCGCCATCGTATGCGTCGATGCTTACTCGATCCGGCGCCTTCGGTACCGGCATGACGCCGTTTGGATGAGCAATCCTGCCACCAGGTCGGATCGCGGAAAGCGCTCGATCAGTCGCTTCACCACCGGCGGTAACGAGCGCGGCGTCGATCCCATCGGGGGCGAATTCGCGGGCCACATCCAACACGTTGTCACTACGACCGTCGACTGCAGCATCGGCGCCGAGACGTTTGACAAAGCTCACTCCGTCTTCACCTGAAGCCACCGCAAATACGCGAGCCCCCAGTCGCTTCGCAAGTTGTACCGCAAGGTGTCCGATGCCACCGCTGGCGCCGAAGATCATTACCGACTCGTCTGGTTGCAGACCCAGCACATCTTCAAGTCCCTTCAGTGCAGTCAGGCCGTCACTTGGCAACACTGCTGCCTGGTCCATGTTCAGATTGCCGGGGATGACGGAGGCATTGTCTGCCTTGACGACCGCATACTCGGCATAGAAACCTCCTTTCGTGTTCCCCAGTTCCGCGGCGTACACGCGGTCGCCTTCCTTAAGCCCTTTCACCTTTCCGCCCACCGCGGCGACTGTGCCTGCTCCATCGGTTCCCAACACGTAAGGAAACTTAGGTTCACGGCCGAGCACTTCCACAAACCCGCCTTCACGTTCGAATGGATCCCATGCGCCCACACCGGCGCTTTCGACGTGAATCAGGATCTCGTCCGCCTCTGCTTCAGGGGTCGGCACAGTCTGGATCTGTAGTGTTTCTGGACCACCAAAGCGATCAAGCGCGACCGCACGCATCGTTTTTTCCTTCGCCTTTTTCGTCTGCGTCATACTTTTACTCCTTGATTTCAATACTGTGCGAGAGAAGATAACTGATGTTATGCAGTTGTGAGTTCAGCAGGGTTACAGAACCTTTATTTTTCTGTGTGACTATGCTTTCAACGCCAGCGCAGTCGGCACTCTACTTGCGCATCAGATCACTGCAACATAGCGAATTAGTGAATGGGCGGTCGGATTCCGCACCAGAATCCGCATCATCTTAAAAGTACCATGTTGGCTTTTGCGCTGGTTAGGCAATCCTCTTCGCAGATCTTCTGTTGCGAGCCTGTGAGTGCTGCTCGATCTGTCGGATTGCTGCGGGATCGTAGACTCGCTCACCACAATCAGGACACTCATAGAATTCCACGCCCGGAACAGAATAACTCTTTCCCTGGCGCGTTCCGCTCACCGTCTTACGAACTTTTTTAAGGTTCTTGCTGCAACAGTTCGGGCAAACACCTAGTTTAATTCTGGTCATAGTTCTCTTCTACATAGCTTCCTTCGAGGAAACCAGGAAATAATACGTTTCAACTGCTGACGCTTCAACGAGCTTTCCCTTTGTGTATATTACCAAACCGTCTTGGTTGGACTTTGAATTACGTAGAGATATTCCCGTCTACTTTTTCGTGACGGACTGGTCGACCGAACTCTCTTGTATATAGCGTCTGCGCTCAGTATCGACTCGGCGATATCCACTTCAGTCAAGTCGTCAGTTTCCATTTCAACGCGAGCCTTCTCGCTGAAGACATATCGACCTGCTAACACTGCCCGCTTGATGCGGATAAGTACGTCCATGTGAGGGTTCTCTGCGGTCTGAGGTCCCGCATATATACTGCGTCTTAACCGGGGCTTGGTTCATTTGGATGGGTCCAGGGACTATAGCACAGCGATTTTCGTTTTGGTCCAGGAAGTCGTAGACGATCATTATCAACTCGACGCGATTCGCCCGCTTAGCCATTGGAGAGGACAAATGACAGTTTGGGTAGCCGGTGAATAACTCGGAAGCAGGCAGCCGGTGGTGGGTTAGACCGGCTATTTGGATTGAAGGCGATCAAGACATGAGCGTGTTGACCGCCAACAACTCAGCCTCAGCTACAGTGATCTGGGCATCGACCATGCCGTAAAGGTTCAACTCACCGCAGCGAGTGAAGGCGATATGTTTCGCCGCGTTCGCGAGTGCTTTCGGGTGCGAGGAATTTTCAACTGTCGCCATGAGCACGAGCAAGGCAGCCGCTCTGGTTCCCGGCTCGTCATCAGCACGACAGATCATTTCCGTCAACGCTTCGATCTTTTCCTCTTTGGAGTCGTCCTCGTTCGGTTCTGGCGGTTCCTGGAAGTCGAAAGTATCGACAATCGCATCGCCTGCATCGGCGCGGCGCACGAGTTCAGCCAGCCACGGATCGTTTACCTCTAAAGCGTACCGAATGATCGCACGGCTCTGTGGATCGATCGATCTGTCGTTCAAGACTGCTTGCGCTCTGCGTTTGAGAGCATTGACGATGGTGTTGGTTCTGGAAATTTGAGTTGAGTGAGGTGTTTCGCGCACGGTTGCGCTAGTATGAGTGGCCATAATCTTCATCCTTTCGATAGAAGGTTGAGGGTTTAGGGTCGATTTTGTGTGTCCGCACAAGTCGGCCCGCTTCGTTTTTGGAGGCGTGGCAAGACTATAGCACAGAGATTTTCGCTTGGGGCTAAGAGATCCACTCGAATGTCATCAGGCGGCCTGCTCGTAAATGCTCTCTCCTGCGCCAGCGTATGAAGCATAGATGTGCCGGTACGCTAATTCCCTTTTAGCGTCGAACAATTCCTTCGAGTAGGTTCCTGGCAACGTGTCGAAAACTTCTGCGATCGTCTCTTGAACCTCAGCGCAAGCCTGCTGCTTTAAGCGCCAATCGAGCACCAGCTTCTCCCACTTCAAAGTTTGTAATAGCGTCTTGGCGACCTTTTTCACGTCGGCTTCTTCTTGCTTCGTTAAGGTGGGCTCAGGCTTCGTGAGAATATCGAAGATGGCGAGTTCCTCTTCACTCAATCCCTGCGCAACATGACGCTGCTCTTCTTCCGTGAGATTACTCGTAAATTCCCTTAGTTGGGCGAAGAAAGCTTCGATGTTCTGACTGCCGGAATTGTACTCGTCAATCATCGCCTGAAATTGTTCGAGATAGTCCATCCGAGAATGATTGAGTTTGATCAGATGTTTGAGCCTGTGCTCGATCAGCCCTGTCAGTTTCTCGACTTCAGTTCGCTTGTGAGTCGATGACTCGAACCGTTTAGTGAGTGCCTCAAGATCAAGCTCGCTTAGATTCACCAAGCCGGCTGATTCAAGATCCTGGCCCACAGGCGCGGCGATAATATAGCCTTCGGTTGCGATCGATTCATCAAGCAGATCTTCGACTTCCCGCATGACTTCCGATATGTCGGCAGGCGCGGAAAGCGAACGAATCTTTTGTGCTAAAACGCCGAAAATGACAGCATCGTAAGCCACTTCATTTGCCGCTTTGTCAGGCAGGATTGCTTTATAAACACGGACGACCTGATTTGCTTTGACCAGAAAAGCTTTCTTTTCTTCTTTGGTTGCAATTAAGGCCTCGACAGCATCATCGAGTAGTTTGACTCGATCAAAGCGGCTCGCTCGCTGTATCGCGCCTACATCCACGCCTTTACTCTCACAATAAGCACGTGCGTCAGCGATCAAGGTGCGAAGTGCCTCTACCAGGGCCTGCTTGTCTTCAATTGGATTGTCTACTGCATTGCCGGCAGAACCAGCTTTTGGCGCTGCATAGATCTTTAGTGCGTTCTGCAAATCACGAAACACCCCAACGTAATCAACAATCAGTCCGGCCACCTTACCGGGCGCGACACGGTTTGCTCGTGCGATCGTCTGCATGAGCGTGTGGTTCCTCATAGGCTTATCGAGATAGATAGTCGAGCAACTGGGAACATCGAACCCCGTTATCCACATCGCGCATACAAAAACGAAACGAAGATTGCTGTCGGGATCTTTGAAAATCTCGTCGAGATTTTCTTTAACCATCCGGCGGCGGTGAGGCGAGATGTCAACGCCCTTCTTCTTCAGGTCTTCGATTTCGTTTTGAGACTGCGAAACCACGACCGCCATATCTGTGGTTTCCATTTCTTGGATCAGCATCAGAAGGCGGCTGCGTTCTTCATCAGAAGTTTTCAACAATTGGTCCATCAAGTTCGCGAGCTTCGCGTGCCAATGAATCTGAACTTTGTCATACATCTTCACGGCGGTGGCCTTGTCGATGCAGATCATCATCGCCTTGCCTTTGTGTCCGCGTCCTAAAAAGTGCTCCACCACGTCGGCTGCGATTGTCTCCAAACGCTCATCGCGCGTAATGAGCTGGTATTGTTGCGAGAATTGACGTTCGAGTTTCTTTTCCTGCTCTTCGTTCAGCTCCGCCTCTTCAAGCAACCGTTCCATGTCTTCATTCAACTGCGTGTTGGTCAGTTGCAGTTCGGGGATGCGGTTTTCGTAGTAGAGCGGAACAGTCGCGCCGTCCTGAATTGATTGACGGAAGTTATAGACCGAGACGTAATCGCCAAAAACTTCACGCGTTCGTTCCTCTTCGCCTCTGATCAAAGGCGTGCCGGTGAAGCCGATGAAGGCCGCGTTAGGCAAAGCGTTGCGCATGTTCAGGGCGAGCGCGTCGTATTGGCTGCGGTGGGCTTCGTCCGTGATAACGATGATGTCTTTACGGGGAGAAATCATCGGATATGCCTTACCCTCTGTTGTGCGAAATTTCTGAATCAGGGTGAAAACATAGCGATGGTCTTCCGCCAGTAGTTGTTTGAGATGTTCGCCGCTTGCGGCCTGGGCCTCCGCTTCGCTGATGGCGCCAGTATTGACGAAGGTTTTGTAAATTTGCTCGTCCAGTTCATCGCGATCCGTGACGATGGCAAAAGTCCAGTTGCCTGGAATCCTCCGGAGAATCTTTTGAGTGAAGAAGACCATCGAGAGGCTCTTGCCTGAACCCTGCGTGTGCCAGAAAACACCGAGCCGCCCTTCATTATTCTCAATCTGCCGGACGGCTCGGATGGCACGATTCACACCGAGATATTGGTGGTTCTTAGCGACCTTCTTGACGAGTCCGCCGCGTACTTCTTCAAAGACCGTGAAGTTCTCCACGATGTCGAGGAAACGCGCAGGCTCGCAGACGCCGCGCAGAACAGTTTCTAGTGAGATAACACCTGGTTCTTCTTCGTCGGAAATCTTTTTCCATTCGAAGAAGTGTTCCCACTCCGCGGTTAGCGTACCGAGGCGGGTCTCGCTGCCGTTTGAGAGGATGATGAGCGCGTTGGGGATGAAGAGTTGCGGGATCGCTGTCTTGTAGTCGCGCAAATTATCTCTGTAGGCGTTCTCAATGCTGCGGTGCGTGGCTTTTAGTTCGATGAACAGCAGAGGTAGACCATTGATGTAGCCGATTAGGTCGGAACGGCGGAGGTACAGTTCGCCTTGAATCCAGCATTGCGAGGCGAGAAAGAAATCGTTGTTCTTTGGTTCGGTCCAATCAATTATTTTCAGCGTCTCGAAGCTAGTACTGCCGTCCTCATTCTTGATTGAAACCTTCACTCCATCTTTTATCAAACGATAGAACTCTTGATTCGCGTTGACTGAAATCATAGCCGAGCGGTCACGCGTTAGCTCTTCGACTGCTTGCGTGTAAGCGTCGTCGGGCAAGCCGGGGTTGAAGTCTTTAAGCTTGGCAAGCAGGCGACGTGTGAGAATGACTTCGCGGTTGTTTTTGCGTCCCTGCGTGCTGTTTGAGCCGAAGGTCTCTCTGTAGAGGTTGGCGGGTGTCCAGCCCAGTTCATGCAGCAACTCGATCGCGGGCTGTTCGATGAGCGCGTCTTCGGAGTAATCGTTAGCGGGTGAGCGCGGTGGAGGCATAATTAATGACTCACAGGTTCGGGAAAGTTGGAAACGCCAATTTCGCCTGAGATCAGTTTTGGTAGAAGCAAATCGCGTGTGCGGCGAAGAATATCAGTCTTTTTCTGTAACATTGATATTTGTTTGAGAATAGGATTTACGAGATGATTGAAAGCGCTTACGGTTCCATCGTCCGGTTTCATCATTTTGAAATTCTTAATTACTACTTGATTAATGTTTTGCTGCGCTGCTCCTGCTCTCAATTCAATCAACTTTGAACGATTTACTAGAAGGGTCAAAAACGCAAACTCAAAGCCAAATGGCTCACGCCTTTTGATAATTGCACAACAAGCCTGATTAGTTGAGCTTGGATTTGCGAGAATACCCAATGCACCAATTGTTGCTCCATACATTGCAACCAATACGCTCCCGGTCGAAAACACCTTTGCCGATGAATTATTTAATCCGTCCAAGGTTATCTTTTCGTCACTCTCAAAAATAAAACCATCATTTAACTCTTGGGTCTTAACCCAATTGATGTTTCCCCCGTAAAAGGCGGGATTCCTTCTACTTGGCGTTCCACCTGAACCTGTCTTGTACTGATCTTCTAGCCGAACAACGCCCCAACCGTCAGGTATCAGCCCAAGCTCACTTTCTGTCATCCCGATGGTCTCATGACCCGGAAAACGAAACCGCACAAACCACTCTTCATAAATCTGCCGCGCCATCTCCTTCAAAATCTGAATCCGCCGCATATTATTTACGACGAGGTCGTCGTAGGCCGATAGTACCGATGCTATGCGGCGTTGCGTGCTTATAGGTGGGTATGTAATCGGAATGCTTCTCAGGATGCTTGTATTCAAATTCGGCATCGTCGCTCCGACTGCTTGTCTGGCAATTCCGTCAATGACGCCCGCATCTCGTAAAAAGTAATGCAAAAACATAGCGTCAAGTGGAGAATTACCTAAACTAATTCGCAAACAACCTGTACCGCATAACCATCCACTCTCTTTTCGCGTTATCAAAGCTTGCCTGCCGATGTCTCCTCTACGTCCATAAACAATGTCGCCTGTTAATAACTTGTGCTGTGCTAAGCGTTCAATATGCTGCTCGCTCACTCGCGCTATACTATTTTCCGATACTTTTCCTTCAATAATGTCTTTTGGCATGACGACAGGTGTTCCTTCATCAGAATAATCTGACTCATGTAACTGAGAACCAAAAGGACCAGTGCGAATGAATCCTTTGCCTTCGTCGCAGATTTCGCCAAGCGTTCGCGTTGTCCAACTCATGCTATAGCGGATTCCATCAATGCCGTAACGTTCGCAGAAATCTTCACTTCAAGCTCTCGGGCTTCGCTATTTAAAACTTCCAATTCTTCGTTCAGCACTTCCAACCGTTCGAAAAAATCAAATTCGTCTGGAGGGAGTTCGGACGCCCCAACATACCTGCCAGGATTTAAACTCCATCCTTGCGTCTCAATCTCTGCCCGCGTTGCCACCTTGCACAATCCCGTGATATCCGCGTAGCAACGCTTGGGAAAGTTCTCATTGAGCATGCGGTCACTGCCTGCGTCAGTCTCCACCTCTTCGCCACGATATAACCGCACGATATTCGCCAGAAACTTAATCTGCTCATCAGTAAAGTCCCTATGCGCACGGTCAATCTGCCGGTAAACACGCCGACCATCAATGAATAAAATCTTGTCCTCGCGCTTAGTCCCGGCTTTGCCTTTGTCGTAGAACCAGAGCGTGCAAGGCAGCGTGACGGTGTAGAACATATTCGGGCTGGTCGCCACTATCACATCAACCGCGCCCGCCCGAATCAGTTTCTTCCTTATCTCAAGCTCAGAAGCACGCGCATCGCTCGCCGAGTTTGCCATCACGAAACCTGCGCGCCCGCGTTCGTTCAACGTCGAATAGAAGAGTTGAATCCATAGATAATTCGCGTTGTCGACAGTAGGAATGCCAAAAGGAAAACGCGGATCATCTTTTATTCTTTCTTTATCCACCCCACTCTGATTAAACGGGGGATTAGCCATCACGAAATCAAACCGACTCAACGACTCGTGCGGGTCTTCGTAATAGGTGTTCGCCTCACGAATGTCTCCCGACAATCCGTGCATCGCCAGGTTGAGCTTTGCCATCCGCAAAGTCTCCGTCACTTTCTCAACCCCGAAGAGTGTTATCTCCTGGCTCGGATTCTTCCGGTGATTTCGTACAAAGTTTGCGCTGTGCACGAACATTCCACCCGAACCGCACGCTGGGTCGAAGATGCGTCCGTGAAAAGGCTCGATGATCTCGACGATCAATCGGACGATGCTCGCTGGCGTGTAAAACTCGCCGCCTTTCTGCATCGTCTCGATGGCGAAGTTGCCCATGAAATCTGCCCAAACGCATCGCCCTCGATTTCGAGTGGCGAAAGCAACTTCAACATCTCGACCAAAACAGAGTTCGGAATGCGCTGGTAGGTGCGCGGCAAGACGCCCTTTAGTTCTTCATTCTTTTCCTCGATCGCTTTCATCGCCTCGTTAATGGCCTTGCCGATGTTCTCGCCTTCGGGAAGATTGAGTAAGTGCGAAAACCGGGCTGCTTCCGGCAGATAGACCACAGCCAACCGCTGGTAGGATTGCGGCGTAACAGTTCTACGGCTGCTGGCATTCGCTCGAAGCTGGCTCTGCGTATCAGCAAACCGCTTCTCTCCGTAGCGCAAGAAAAGTAATCCAAGGACAGGCGCGGCGTACTCGTTGGGACGGAGGCCTGTATTTGTCCACATCTGGTCTGCCGCAGCCCACAGACGCTTTTCGATTTCATTCAAATGATTTGCCATCGAGTGAGCCAAGATTTAAAGATTGAGGTCATCCGAAGAGAACGCAGGAGTGGAACGACGCAGTAGGTGCGAACAGGCTGCGTCGGCTCCTCACACTCAAACAATTAGCAGCATTTCTGAGATCTAATTCCTGTAGCCGGTGTGATCATATCAGGCGATGTCTGCACTTTGAAAATCACGAAATTTTACGACCAGGTGCATGGCGAATGGCCGCGCCTGACCTTAACGCCAACGTTATGATTGATGTTATAGGAGTAGTCGAGAGTAACAGGCTTTGTGTCGAGGATTGCACGAATCCGATTAGCCCTTAACTTCCGGTAGCTTTTTGAAGCCTTTCTCCAATGCCTTGCGCAGCCGATCGATCGCTGTCGTGGGGTCGCCGGGGAAGATGGGGTCGGTGTACAAGAGCACTTCGCCGTTTCGCGCGTCTACTATCCCGATCATTAAGCGTAGGTAAGCCGGCATGCCGCCGACCAGCATTCTGAAAGCAGTCTTGCCGCTCGTCAGTTTTTTACCCTCGCCACGAATGAAGATGATCGCGTCGGTACCTTTGTCTAAATTCAGGTTCAGCACTTCGTCGCCCATCGTGAAGCGAGCTTTCTTAACGTCGCTGCGCTTCTTCATTATGTTGGGCAACAGAGCGTCAAACTTGGTTTGGAAGTCAGCGACATTGTACTTCTGCTCAGAGTCGCCATCGGCGGATGCGGCGGACGGAGTCGGAGCCGGCAACGTGGTGACCTTTTTCTTGTTCGCCAGGACTTCGGCGACCATCTTTTCAACGCGCAGGCTCAACTCGTCGGACTCGGCGGCCATGCCTTCCGGGCCTTTCATGCTATCGCGAACCACAGTCACTTTCGCTGGCATAACAATGACGGTGCGAATCTTAGTTTCGTTTGACTTGATCTTCGGGTGAATAAACTGGGCATGGATCTGATGCGAGCCGGACACGGTGAGCAGTACCACCACCAACGCAAACAATCGAGCTCTCATTTAAGCTTCTCCTTTAACGCTTCAATGCGTTTTTGAATTCGTTCGCGATCGATCGCCGAAGGCGACAACTCAAGGTACCTCTCATATTCCGCAACGGCATCGGGTCCTCGTTCGAGTTTCTCGTAAAGCATGCCAAGCCCCCGATGGGCCACCGGGACCGGATTCTCAGCATTCAGGGCGCGCCGGTAAAACTCTTCGGCCTTTTGCTGATGACTTTGCCAGTTGTTCTTACCCGCCTCTGTCGCGAGCAGGTCGCGCTCCTCTTCTTCAAGTGTGCGCTTCTCGCGTTTCTTCGCGGCATCCTTCTTCCCGCTGTTCGTCAATTCCTTTTCCGTTAACTGTGGCGCACGTGGTCCGAGCGTGCGATAACTCTCCGCCAACCAAAACAGATTTTCCGAATCTTCATGAAAATCTACCAGACGCTGCGCGTGGTAAACGGCTGAACGAGCGCGTCCCGCTTTGATCGCGAGCTGAAGATTGTGACGCATTAACGGTTCGACAGTCTTAAAATACGCCGCCCGCTCTCGATTCAACTCCATCTGATGTGTCACCTTGTCCGCGCGCGCGCCGAGATAACTACTCAGATACTTAATGCGCTCATCGAGCGACGGGTGGTCGTTATAGAAGAGCCTGATATTCTCGCCTTCGAAGTCTCTATCCAGCAGCTTCATCACGTTGACCATTTCTTCAGGCGCGTATTCAGCGCTGATCATCATGTCAATACCTTTGAGATCAGCCTCGCGCTCGAGGTCGCGGCTATAACCATACATCGTCGCCATCATGATGAATGGAGCTACCGTCGTGACAACGGTTATGACTGCTCCAACAACACCGCCGGGGGCATACGCGCCGACCGCTGCCATAACGTTCATCGTGAGAAACTTTTTGCGGTTGCTGCGATTGTGCACATACGTGTGTCGCCGCATTACGTGCGTCAGTTCATGTGCGAGGATCGCTGCAAGCTGTGATTCGTTATCGATGAGCGTCATCAATCCGGTGGTGACGTAGACCGAGCCGTTCGGGAGGGCGAAGGCGTTCGGCTGTGGGTCGCGGACTATGCGAAATCTCCACGACACTTTTTCGAGTTCGAGTCCGTGGGGAATCAGCGATTGTCCGACGCGACG
>Ga0070689_100000379_pt1 | contig 26086 bp, 28 predicted proteins | sample KBSS23HmetaG_FD_64669 | JGI IMG/M metagenome (GOLD analysis project Ga0070689, IMG submission 64669) | Switchgrass rhizosphere microbial communities from Kellogg Biological Station, Michigan, USA - KBS S2-3H metaG | ecosystem: Host-associated > Plants > Roots > Rhizosphere ...
AATTGAGACGCGCACGGTGCTAGGTTTGACCTCGATCACGTCCGGCAAGCCCTTTAACGCGCCGATCTGCCGATCGTATGTGTCGAATGCTTTGGCTGTGTCTTCGCTCATTTGACCATCTCCCTTCGTCCTAATCGGACGCGGTAGCGCACCATTGCGGATGCGCTGCCGTACTCGATTAGTGTCGGCTGAAGTTAAGACTCACTTAGTCGCCGTTTCGCTTTGGGTCATCGCCAGGCAGTCGCCCGGCTCGCAGAATCTGATCGGCCGCGTGGAAAATCTTTTGCGCGCTCTTTTCAGGTATGCCCGCTTCGTTGTAGCCGACCGCCGGATATAACCAGTTCTGGATATAGCCTCTGCAGTAGGTAGCACCTTCGAGGTTCAAGGCCTCGCAGCAAAGCAGCGCTACTGACTCGGCTTCTACTTCGCGAAGGTTCTTTGGCGTTAGTTCGGTGTCGGCAAAGTCGGATTCGGTGGTATGGCCCAAGACCACGTGGGCCGCTTCGTGGAAGAGCGTCTTATGCGGCAGTTGGGCCACGGGATTGATCGCGATCTGACGCTGCTGCGCGTATCCCTGGCAGTTGCCGTCTGTATGCGTGAAGCTGATCTGCTCAATGCTCAGCGCGGCAAGCGCCTGCTCTGCGTTCCATTCCGGCAAGCATGGCGGAATGAATTCGTCGCCGACAGTCTGCGAGATAACGAACCAGCGCGGCTTGTGCACAAAGGTCTTGAAGGTGCGCTCGTGATTCTCAGTTTCGCCGTCTTGTGCCTCTTCAGCGCGAACCTTGCGAGTAATTGGCATGCAGAGTGTCAAGGCACGCTCTCCACGCTTGACTGTGCGTCCTAGCGCTTGCCATCCGGGAAAGGTATTGATCGGTCCCGGTTCGAGTCCGCGGCCTCGGCATTGCACCAGAGCAAGGATTTGATTTCCAATGCTGTAATTGTGGAATGCGCTGTAAGCTTCCATGATCATGCCAGGTTTGTTGACTGCTTCAATTAGCAGGGCTGCCCACTTGGGCACGTCTCCCGTTGGTTTAGGGTGAGGCTTCATATGTCGAGCTCCTTTCGTTTCTGTCTTAAAACACAGGTTCCCCCTCGTATGGACGTTGGGCCACGAGTGGGTGCCCGTCGCACACCCGAAGGGGCGGAGCGACAGCGGAGCAGTCGGAGCGAAGCGGAGACTTGTGCGGACGGGCTCTCGTGGCACAATCGGCCAGACGAGGGGGAACTAAATAAAAGTTTCTCGGCTTGAATGGAGCGAAGCGCAATGAAAGCCGAGTCCGAATTGAAGACGGTGAAGAGTATGAGTCTTTACTACTGCTCTACCCGACGAAAAGACCGCTCTAGCGGTCGCTCGTTGGTCTAATTGGGTTTGAATCGTTCTTTAATGCGTCTACTCACGTAGAGGTTTTCTGTTCTTTCTCACCACAATAAAAAATACCGGAACTCGCGCTTCACTGATCCACATGTGGATAGGATCACTAACGACGGACCGGCACAATGTGACGCCTGGGCCTGATGCCTTTACCACCAGCTCCGCTGAGTATCGATTAGCAACCTTGACTCCGGTACCACTAACCTGCGAGAACGCCATTCGACTGCCCGGTGCCGCGGTATGAAGCTCTCGGCGAGGCTGACAGTCCTTCCCTTCTTCGGAACCCTGAATCGCTTGAAGAGTCTCTTGTAGCCACAGGACTCCACAAACTCTATGCATTCGCCCAAATGATACGGAATAGCCTCGAGGCCCTGGACCCAATAATAGACTCGACCGAAGTACGCAGCATGGACCCATCTCTCCCAGGCCCGCGGGCTGTACCGCTTCTCTTCGAGCGCCGCCTGATACAGCGCCAGCCACAATACATAAATTCCCTTCTTCGCATACTCCCTGGTCCGGTGGACGATCTGCTCCATCGTCAAGGCACTGATTTGCACCTCGATAGCAAACGGAATTCCAGCCATGAAGCCACTCACATCCGGCCTCACAGTCCCGAGCCTTCTTTCAATCTCTACATTCCGGAAACGAGGGTGCCGGCGTAGCCCCTCGTAGATCGTCAGCTTGCACTCGCGGTGTTGCTCCGTCTCACCTCTGCCGTATTCACACGTGACTGGAGGTTTGTGCGCAAAATGATGGACCTTCATCGTCCCCTTCTTGAGAACAGTCTGCTCAACACAAAGTGGACAGGAAAATGGCCCATCGCTCTTCTGCTGGTCCCACGCTAAGACCTTTCGGCTATCGCTTTGTCGAATGGCGCATAACATCTGCTTCCGTTCTTCAAATGGATCTTTCTCCACCGAGGGCGGACGTACAGGTGGACCCTGGTGTCTGCTCGGGCGTCCGGTTTTGTGACTGGTGGGATTTACAGGGATCACGGGACGTGGCGATTACCTGGAGTGATATTGCAGCTTGGTGTTCACTGGGCATTGTTGTGAGGACTTTCAGTCTTTTGTTTTCAGCAACGGATACGCGCAAGGTTTTACAGACTTAACCCCGCGACTGTAATTCATTGCGAACTCGACAGTACTTAGGTTGCTCTCAAACTTTTCTTAGAGAGTTCTCAAGGGGGAAAACCCGGCTTCGCTACCAACACCTTTACGGGATGAATATTTCTCATCTGCTCATGTGTAGCGATAGGGGAGCTGGCTAGAGCAAGGCTCCAGCTAGGAAAGAAACTCAGACAGATCCGTGAGCAACTGCAGTTATCACAGTAAACGGCTTCTGCTTCCGAGTGTTCGTCCAAAACTTGATTATGAGAGGATTGAGAGAACCGCCATATCCAGTGCTATTGAAGTATGCGAGATTAGTGCGTGTCTCGACCGATGTGTTGATTGCAGGCTGAGCTTACCCAATAGCAATTGCCCAAGCATCACTTATTCTAACTTGCTGAGGGCAATGATGAAGCCTATGCATGCTCCAATCATAGCACCCACTGGCCCGCCAAATAAGTAACCCATCACCCCCAGGATCGCAGCGCCTACTATCAGGAAAACTGGACGAAACAAGCGAGGGCCGCCCCAATAGGGGCCACTTTGTTTTGACATGTGTGAGCCTCCTGTGAGTACTGGGAGGCTTATATCATGACGGAGGTTCCACGACAATCTCCACAAACTCACATGTACGAGAGACAAGGAAATATGGAACTGCTGTGGCGACTTCTCAGAAAACCTCTTGAGCTTAGCCGGATTTCTCGTTTGCTCTTTATGGACTATGCAAAGGCTCTCCGAACATTACGTTTGCGGCATCAATGTTAACGACAACTGACTTAACCGACAGTTCATCAATGCTGACGTGATCTAGGAGTTTAAGGTTTAGACCATCACTTATGATGCGGAGTTTGGCAAGAGCTCGGTGAAATCAAGTTCACTACGCAGAGCGGTAGTAATGATTATCACGACTGCGGATACGAATATCAACGTCGCACACCCGGACTCGGTGCAAATTATTACTTCAACCAGACCAACGAACGTTGCAACTAGTAAGCATGATTCTGTTGGACCGTTCAAATAATTTGGAATCAAATCCATAAACTATGGTAGTTAGACTAGTAAAATGCGCTTCAATCGGACGAATGATTGCTGGGGTGAGGACAGTAATCATTGAGGCTGAATGTCTCACGCCAACCTTGAGAGCCCTGGTCCAACCAGGGCTTTCGGTTTTCTATTGACTTCTTAGTTCATTTGAAATAAAAGCGGCTTGCTTCACCTACCTCCTCTAAATAGGAGTTCCCCCGATGCGAGTTTTGAAGTTTGCTTTAGTTATCCTGACTGTTTTCTCCCTTATCTGCAGTACAACCACCTTCGCCGCTAAAAAGAAAAAGAAGAAAAGCATTTGCGGAGCTACCAGTGCGCAAAGGGACGGCGACTGCCCATCCGAAGGTTGTGGCGGAGACCCTGAGCTAAACAAACGAAAGAATCTACTGACGCCTGCATCGAGTCCGGAGGTTTACACGCGAAGCGATTTTGTGAAGCTGAAATTTCCCGCAAGTTGGTCCTCTGGAAACAAAAGAAAGCTCCTGAAAGATTGGGGCGAAGGCACCCCCGTTGTTTATGAAGCCTTTCTTATGAGGGTAAAGAATTATCCGGATGGTCAGGAATCATGTAATTGCAATCTCAAAGAAGACGAAAACAACGACTGGCACCTGGTAACTATCGCCAGGAAGACGGATGCAGAGGATGATTCGATTACGGGCGAAGTAACGCCCCGCTTCAGGCCTGATGGGTGGACGCTTTCGAAGGTCCGAAAAATAGCGAAAGACAAAATGCTCATTCAACTAACCGGCTACTTGATGCTTGATACTCAACACCTCGGAGGTGGACCACCGGTCAGAGTTACGGATTGGGAAATACATCCAGTCACAAAATTCAAAGTCTGCACCGGCACCGTAGCATCGTGTAAGGCTGGTGATAACTGGCAAGATTTGGCGGACTTTCCTGAACCTTAAGAGCTGATGTAACTCGTGAGGGACGCTCCAAAAGGCAACTAATAATTGCCTCAGCAAAGAGGTTGAATATGAAAGTAATTGCCCGGATTATTCCACTTGTCACTATATTGGGCGGCATACTCGCGGTGGTCCTTGGAAACGTCGGTGTCCTTTCGCTGTCTGCGGCGGATCAGGTGATCATTGGCTTACTTGCCTTTTTGGCCATAGATGCCGTGCTGGAGCGAATAGGCGTGCTTCGTCGCATCGAGCAGTTCATCTCTGAAGCCAAGGCTGTTACGGGGCTTCGTCCACGATCCGAGATTCCCAGACCTGATGTGTTTGGACGACATGCCGCAAGCATCGACATCATAGCGATCTCAGCAGTGTCGATTATCACTCAGCACAGAAACTTCTATCGCGAACGCCTCAAAGAGAAGTGCCGCATTCGCGTTGTCCTGCTCCACCCTGAATCGGATACCGTGGGCGTGCATGCCAGGCAATCTCACGGCTCAGAAAAGGTGATCAAAGATCATATCTACTCCACTATTGCGGCATTGGCGCCGCTGCTGGAACCTGAGAGGTCTCGTGCTGATGTAGTGGAGCTGAGGCTAAGCTCTGTGTTTCTTCCATTTTCCGTTGTGGCTGTTGATTTAGAGCGCCCCGGGGGAGCTATCGTCGCAGAATTTCATACGTATCGCTGCGATCTTGATACACGGGCGCATGTAGTTGTCGAGCGCCAGAACCATAACCACTGGTTTAAGTTTTTTGAGTCGCAGATCGAAACGGCCTGGAACGATGCTGTGCCAATTACAAAAGAGCTTGTCAGGGCGGCGGTCGGTCTCGCGCGACCAGAAACTAGTTAGCCAAAAAGCAATGTGTCGAGGCATGCAGTCCTGGCACTACGCCGCCATGCCGCCGACCGTTAGACCACGGAACTACAGCGATGCGAAGTTTCTTCCACAGTAACGAGCGCTTTAGCGAAACGCACCTCCAAGTCTTGGGGTCATTATTGTCTGCGCCCTCTGATGCCGGGGGTTATGCCGCAATCCTGAGTGAAAAAATCAGCTACCCACACTAGGACTCAATGGAGGACACGAATGAGGCGGATAAGTATTTCGGTCATCAGCACTGGTTTTGCTTTCCTTGCTTTGGGAATCTGTGCATATAGTCTGTTCTACTCGTTTGAGATTGTAATTAAGACGCAGGCAATTTACTGGTTCTGCATTGCACTGGTAGCTGCGGTCGTGCCATACCTCAAAGACTTAACACCTTATATAAGACGTGTAAAAGTCGGTGAGGTTGAAGTTGAATTAAATGAACTCAGGAAAGAAGTTCAAGCAGTAAGGAATGAACTAGATGACGTGATGGCGCGACTGGGAAAAGTCAGTCAGAAGGAGGCTTCGCTAACGAAAGAGGAGCGTGAATTTCGGCAAAAGATTTTCAGCAATTTTGCGGAGATCCTCGCCAAGAACACGCCTGAAGGGAAGTTGCTTAAGCAAGAGCATTACACGCAGGTTCATCTGAGAGGTGCCTCGATGAAAGTGTCTGAATTAAAGGAGACCCTGAAGAAACTTGATTATTACCATGGCCCTATAGACGAGAGTTTCAGCCTTGAGTTAGCCCAGGCTGTTGAGAAGTTTCAAGCTGACAACGGCGAGATAGCTGATGGCATAGCTGGAACAATCACCCTTTCCAAAATCCGTGAACTCCTCCCTTCTCAGCGTGGCAATTAACCCAAAGTAAGGCGCCACGAGAAACGACATCCAGGTTAGCGGCGAAGGCCCTGCTTCAAAAGTCATGCACGATAAACGATTCAGCAAAGCAGCCCCGTAAGGCAGCGGCCAGCACTCTGGCACAAACCAGAAGGAAAAGCTAACTCAAATTAATGGAAAGAGTCAGTCCGTATAAAGGGTTTGGCGATCCTTGCCGACGTAATGAGGTGCAGAGTCTTGGCGGAATCACGACCTCGAGCCTATTCAAAGAAGCGCACCCACAAAAAATCGAGAGCCCTACATCCACTTTCTTGATTGAAATGTTTTCGCAAAATCTTCCATTACTTACTGAAAGGTAGAACAAAACGGCGAGCAACGCCACATTAAGCCGATGCACCCTCTTATGCGCGTTGATGTTAGGGTTCGAGAAAAATAAAACCGACGATAGTTGAAGGTCTGATCGAAGAGTCCGCTTTTCAACAAGCGATACATTCAGAACCTAAGGAGGAACATCCCGTGAAAAGGAATGCTTCTGTTTACACATGGGCCATATCTATAGCTGCATGGATGTTTATTTGCACATCACTAAGCTTAGGTACCACTGCTCATGCTCAGACTCCTGACGCCACACGTTCACCAGCTCCCTCTGCAACGGCCACGCAAACACCTACTACTAGCCCTTCGCCGGCACAGTCACCTGACGTTTCGCCTGGTTCGAATGTAGAAGTTACAGACGTTTATAGATTAGGACACTCGAGTGAAAGCGATAAGGACAGAAACCGTGCCGGCATAGGCGATATCATTGTTATAAAGGTGCGGGACCTTATAACGCTGGTTAACCAGGCCAAGTGTTTAGACAAAAGTGGGAAGAAGGTGCCGGATTGTCGAGATCAGCAAATCGCATTGTTCTTAGATGGAAGAAAAATAAACGGGATTGTTCCAGAGTCTGGTGCTCCACGACCTGAAGACGAAACACTGCAATTTCACCTTCAACGCAACCTTGATAACGATGAGGCATGGGCAGATTTGCTTGGCGCTCCTCTCTTAGGCAGCGGTTTCTTCAGGCGGCCCACCGAGGTTAGCGTAGGGTTGGAGAGCGGCTATCCCGAACCCACTATTGTTAAAGCTCAAAATTTTAGCCTGACACGCATTCGTGAAATAAGATTCTGGGTATGCACAATAGGGGTTTTACTGTTGCTCTACCTTATCTTGAGATTAGCTAAGAGGAGCGACATATTACGCGATAGCGGTCCGGCGCCTACTGGGAATGATGCGCGAGGTAAAGAGAAGCGAAAACCTTTTAGTCTTGCGCGTTGCCAGATGGCATTCTGGTTTTTCTGGGTAATTGCTTCGTTTCTGTACATTTGGCAAATTACGGGAGCTTACGACATCATTACTGCGAGTGTTCTGGGATTGATAGGCATTGGTGCCGGTACTGCGCTAGGGGCAGCCGTAATTGACGTTGGAAAACGTGAAGACACCACCAGTCAACTTGCCAGTTTAGAAGCGGAAAAAACAACACTTACCAGTGATATAGCTTCGCTCGATAGCCAAATAAAAGCCTCTCCGCCTCCAGCTAATCTGAGCGAACTGCAACAAACAAAGGGAACAAAAGAAACCCGGCTCAACCTTGTTAATGCCCAAATTACAGATCTGAAAGCAGCGGCAAGTGCACAAGAATCGCAGGGCTTTGTGAAGGATATTCTAACCGATGCCACCGGAGTGACTTTTCACCGTTTCCAGATGGCTGTCTGGACAATTGTGCTTGGGTTTATTTTTATTTACTCAGTATGGAGTAGATTATCGATGCCCGAGTTTAGTGCCACGTTACTCGCATTATTAGGAATTAGTGCCGGGACTTATATTGGATTCAAGATTCCAGAACAGCAACAGACACAGAGTCAATGATGTTGCTTCGGTCGTTTGGGAATTCACAATTTGGATCCTTCAGTTTAATGAAGTCCTCAATAAAATTCCTCGATTGTCAGCTTGCTGGAAACAAAATCTATGAGCGCAAAGAACGAACACATCAACAATGTCGAATGTCCGTCGTGTCACTCGGTTAACCTCTCGGGGAAAAAATACTGCGGTGACTGTGGAATGATGCTCGGAGGCACTACAACTGTAGTTAAAGAATACCTCGATGCGAATCTGCGTACACAGGTTGAGGCGGTGATCAGGGAGCAGTGTAAAGAGCAAAACATACTGGAATCCGAGATAGCCATAAACATTGCCACGAAGCTTTCGGGTTGGGCCAAGCTTCTAGCGCTCATCGTTGGTTTGCCTCTCGGCATTTTGGTGATAACACTTGGAGCGATCGGTATCAAGGACTATGTTGATTTCATGCGTTTTGTATCAAATGCAAAAAAGGATACCGAACAGAAAGTGGAAGTCGCTCGTAAAGAGGGTGAAGCTATCGCGAGCCAGTACCAGTCGCTGAAAGATCAGTTGGCACAGACTACCGCGCTCGCCAAAGACGTCAAAGTTCTTTCTGCCAGAGTTAATCAGATCAGCGAACACATCGGCTTTGTTCCAACTGCTGCTTTGACCTCCGATTTGAAGGCGCAGTTGGAATCATCCTTAGGCGAATTCCAAAAACATCTGCAAGGCATTGGATATAAAGGAACGGAGGGTGGAGTTAAGATTGACGTAAGCGCAAAGCAGAATAGTTTCGGACCCGCCTACTACCAGGACGGAGTCATTCACGTCGAAGCCGCCTTTGCCACGGATATAGACGTTCTCTTTCGCGAATATTCGCATCACGCATTGTTGAGTTCGTCAAAAGACAGAGTAAGCAGCTTTGAAGTGATGGGACTGGAATCAGGTTTAGCCTCGTATCTCTCTTGCAGCTTTAACGGCGATCCCGCTTTCGGCGAGAACAGCGTAACTGCGTTGGTCCGCAGAGAGGGTAAAGAAAATAGTCGCGAGTTTATGGAAAAGGGTGCCATTCATAACCTGCAGAACAATCGGAAATTCAGCGAACTCAAAAAGGATCCTAACGATATTTATTATGTTCCTGCCGAAGTATGGGGAGGCGCGTTTTGGAATTTAAGAGAATTGTTCGGCGAGGAGTATACAGATAGATTACTTTTCGAAACCTGGAAATCGTTACGAGAAAAGGAAGTGAGCGGCAACTTACCGGCATATTTCTACAACCGACTCGTTGAAATCGACGAGTCTTTGCAAGGTAACCATCTTAAGGAGATCAGAGAAGTTTTCTCTCGGCGTGGACTCTCCGTTTAATCGGAGGTTTACACAGCTCTCAACATGATCAGGATTGCTGCTGGACGGACCGCCTTAGTGGCGCTATTCAAAGTCGATAGAAACGCTCAGCTTCTTGCAACAAGTTGCGAGAAGTGCTGACTGCCGAATGTTGCCACAATCCTTTTGGAGATTCCAACACTACTCAGTCACTTCTTCTCAATCGCTATCGACTCATTTACCAACATGCGTCTTTGGTCCACCGGCGCGCTGTAGTCAACTGCTCGACTGGGCTCTTTTGCTTATGATAAAAACTGCTAATTATGTCGACTCAGGCAAAACTCATTGTCTTCATCCTCGCCCTCGCAACAATCACCGTTGCGCAACAACCAAAAACAGTTGAAGGACACATTCAGACCGGCATTGCGTCGCAACGGGCTGGTAAACACCAGGAAGCTATTCAGGATTTTGCCGCTGCTCTGAAGCTCGAGCCCGGCAACTTCGTCGCCCAATATGGCTCCGGCCTTTCATACATGTTTCTCGAAAAGTGGGACGATGCGGCCGCAGCTTTCAAAGCAGCACTTATTCTCAAAGCCAATGATGCGTTTGTTCACCTGTCCCTCGCAAAAGCCTACGGCGCCGGCGGGCGTAATTCCGAAGCCCTCAATACACTGAAGAATGCTGTAGCGCTCGATCCGAAGCTCTTCGAAGCACACCGCGCGCTCGCGATGGTCTATGCGCGCCTGGGCCGGCGCGATGAAGCCGTAAGGGCGCTGACTGAAGCAGCTCAACTTCGCCCGAATGATGCAGATCTTCTTTTCGAACTCGGGTCATTACACCTGGAGGGCGGTTCGTTCCAAAGCGCACTCGAGCTCTTCAATCGCGTTATCTCTGTGAAACCCACGAAGGGAATGGCCCACATGGGTTTGGGCACCGTCTATGTACGGCTCGGGGACAGGCGAGCGGCGATTGCGGCTTTTCAGCAGGCCGCCAGTCTCGAACCATCGAATGAAGAAGCCCTATTTCTATCTTGGCACGTCGTTTGGAGTGGTTGGAAATTATAAAGAGGCGGTTTGCGGCGTTGAAACGAGCAACGCAACTAAAGACGGACTGGGCAGAAGCATATGACGCTTTGGGCAACGCTTATGAGGGTCTTGGCGATAACGAACACTACCTGGAGGCACTTAAAGAGGCTAATCGACTCAAGCCTGCTGAGGTGCGGATTCTCGAGGACCTCGGCATGGCTCTGCGCAAGAACAGCAAGTTTGCAGAGGCGATTGAACCCTTGAAGAAAGTGGTGGCGGCGCGGCCCGATGATGTGAACGCCTTATATGTGCTCGGCAATACTTACCTGATGGCCGGCAAATACGATGAGGCCATTCAGACGCTGAGCCAGGTGCTGGTTATGGCTCCGGATCACAGTGAAGCGCGTGAACGGTTGCGGGTTTCGTCGGTGCGAAAGAATTTGTTGCCCCAGCTGGAAGAGCTCAAACAGAATGTGGTCCAGCGACCTGAAAGCGCCAGCGCTCGGGCGGAGTTAGCCGATACGTACAAGGCATTGGCCATGTTTGCTGAGTCTGAACAGGAATATCTCAAGGCACTTGAGATGGAACCCGGCAACTTCGATTACAAGCTGGGGCTGTGCGTCGATTATTCGGAATGGGGTAAGGTGGACCAGTCGGGCGAATGCTATAAAGATGTAGTCAAACGCAAACAGCACCATGTGTTGTTCTGGAGTTTGAGTCTTATGTACGAGAGACAAGGGAATATGGAACAGGCCATAGCGACATATCAGAAGTCTCTTGAGCTTAAGCCTCGCGGAGCATACCTGATATGAAATTACTAACTTGCCTGAGCGTCACGATCGCGCTACTGGCGCCACTACTACCACAAACTCCCGCACCTGCTCACAGCGGAGCTGAAGCGCAAGCTCAGCAAGAGTTGACTGAAGCTGCTCGGGCGTACCGGGAAGGGCGCTTCGGGGAAGCGCAGGCTCATTCCGAAAAGGCACTGCTGCTTGATCCGCAAAACAAAACAGCACCGATGTATGTGGCCCGCACGATTCATGCGCAGTACAAACCTCGCGACTTCACACCTGAGAATGTTGCCAGAGCACGTCAGGCAATCATCGCCTATCAAAGACTCCTCGATCGTTCACCCGGTGATGATGAAGCCTACAAAGCAGTAGCATACCTCTATGGCGAAATAAAGGAGGAAGAGCTGTTGCGTGAATGGATTTTTCAACGCGCCGGCAACGTCTCATTGGCTTACGACAAACGAGCGGAGGCGTATGTAGTTCTCGCCTCGAAGGATTGGGATTGTTCCTTCAAAATCACTGAACTACCAACTAACAAAGTTACGACTGTTACCGGAAAGAAATTGCAAGTTACTTATCAAATGCCCAAAGAGCGGGTTGAATTTGAAACGGCTAAGGAATGCGCCAACCGCGGCTTGGAAATGGCGGAGATGGCAATAGCTCTGACGCCCGAAGACGAATCGGCCTGGTCCTATAAAACAAACATTCTTTTGGAGCTGGCAAAATTGGCTGAAATGTCAGGAGAGGTTCAGCATAGACTTGAACTCCAGCGACAGTACAAGGAAGCCCTTAACGAGACAAAGAGGCTCTCAAAGCGTTCCCAGTCGAACCCTTGATTCTGCACACAGCCAAAGGCTACTGAGTCGCGTTCTCGAATAGTTATCAATTTCGTTCTTTCGGATATTTAGAACGGAAGAGATGGATGTATGAAAGTGGTTACTACTGGTTAACGTGACCTGAAGCTTTCATGGCTGCACCCGAACACGCGCCTGGAGCGGAATCGCGATGATCGGGCTTCTTTCTTACATTGCGTGTGGCGAGTCGCTTACGTGCAGCGTTCGACTTCTTCGCTTCATATGACTGCATTGAGATTCACTCACATCTTCCTGATTCTTGCGTTTGCTGGTCCAGGTTCCTTTGCACAAAAGTATTCGGCTGACCTGCTGGCATCTGCTCAGCGTGGTGATGCAGACGCACAAAACGAATTAGGCATCTCGTATTCAGAAGGTTTGGGTATAAAACCGAATCAAATAGAAGCGGTTAACTGGTTCAGGAAGAGCGCGGAGCAGGGGTCCAAATTCGGCGCCTGTAATCTTGGCCTACATTACGGTCGCGGCTTAGGTATTCGCAGAGATCGTAGCCTCATGATGAAATGGTTTTTTGTTGCGAATGCATTGGATGGTCTGACGTGTCAGCCAGCGGATTACATTGAGATGTTCAAGCCAGGCGAATGCCAAATTGAAAGAGGTTGGGAATTGGCGGTTGCCTGGCTGAAAGCGCACCCGTCGCTTAAGAACAACCATGATGAACGTCCGTGGCTCGGCGAAGGCAAGTATTCGATCACGGTTCGCGAACAAGGTTCAGCAGTTCAATTGCCGATAAAGTCGAAGCGCAAATGCAAGTAAGTCTGTTTATGGCCGCGTGTTGTTGAGAAGCGGCAAGTCACCTCTCGAAGCACCGTGAAACAAACAGCTTCAAAGACCTTCCTGGCGCTAACCTTAACCGGTTAGTTTCTGAACGACCATTTACACAAACTATTTACACCCTCGATTGCGGACGAAAAACTTTGGATGACTACAACAACATTTTTCGCGATGCTCCGTTCATCAGTGAGTACCTGTCTCTTCCTCATCTTGTCGATGCTGTCCGGGCCTGCCCGGACGGCTTTCCGAACCTTCTAAGACTATGAGGGACTAACTATTCCTAAACGGTCTCGCCGTGTGGTATAAGCCCTTCGTTCCCTGCGTTCTTTTCAATCTTCACTTTAAGGAGACTTCCCCCAATGAAACGGATCGCCGCCCTGCTTTCCCTTCTCTGTGTTATCACTCTCACGGTTCTGATTTCTGGCAGTAAAGCACAACGGGATGCTGCGCGAGCGCACGCCACGCCAGCGCCGGCCGGAAAAATCGCTATACCATGTCCCGCTCAATTAAACGATATTACCGATTGTCCAGACACGGGCTGTGGGCCCTCCCTGGATCCGAATCTAAATACACAGAAGAACATTCGCTCGCTTGAGGGTGAAGCTGAGTCGATGACAATTCAGGAGATGAAAGACTTACCCGATCCGGTGCCTGATTTCGAGATCGGTGATACCCGGGAGAAACTGCAAGCACTTGGCGAAGGAAAGAAAATTGTTGTGGTTGCGAATGCGTTGGCGGTGAGAAAAGGCAGCGGCGAATCATGTAACTGCAAACTGACCCGCGTTGCCGACACGGATAATCACATAGTCCTCGTCGACCGCGTGCTTCGGAGCAGAAGCGGCGAGTCCCTTAAAGATCTATTAAGTCGCCGGGAAGAAGACTCAAGCACGGCGGAATTTTCGCCACGCGTCAGGCTCGATAGTCCGCATCTGGCTAGAACAAATCTGCAACCCCTGATCACAGCCAACGGAGTGCAAAAGGTGCGCATTACGGGAATACTGATGTTTGACTCCGAGCACTCTTTGGGCCATCACTTAAACCGCCATAACAATTGGGAGATCCATCCGGTTTTGGACATGGACTACTGTCCTAAAGGAAAGCGATGCACGGCAGACAGTGATGACAATTGGGTAAAGCTCGGAGACGAACCATAGCGCAGCAAGCTACATAGCTAAATAGCTGTGGACCGCTGTTATCAAACATAAGGGTCCGAGCTGATGCTGGCGCAAAGCCGCTCGTGGCTTACGCGCATTATTATAGTTGTTCCAGGACTTTCGACTCTGCCTTCAGATCTTTCACCCGCGAGTTGGTCTTTCGTTGAAGATCCACATTCCGAGTGCTCGTCGATTCGAGTATGATGACAAGTTCTCAGGAAATGACACCCGCACCACCTGGTCAACCATATCGCGGCAACGGCATCGACCGCCCCACCGTTCCCCTGCCACCCGACCACCTTTCACTATTCCGCGCTGGTCAATTGCGCAAGCGCTGGCATTACGTTTCATTTTGGAGTCGTGAGTTGTCTTTTTGCGCGGCGCGTGTGAGTGTTGGGCCTCTGCGACAGGAATACTGGGCTATCTGGGATCGAACAGCCCAGGAGTTTCGGGAACGTTCACACATGTTCAAGCGATATGTACTAATCGAACCGAATCGCTTGCAAGTAAACGATCGTGATGTGGCGATCGATGTGACTTATCAATCATGCTCGAGCTTCGAGGTATACCGCCCTGCTCAGCGCGCGTACATTTGGTCGCATAAAGATTACTGCCGTCAAGCGCATGGAACTGTGCGTTATGGCAGCACAACTCGGGCAGTCACGGGGGTAGTATTCGTTGACATCAACACTGGCTATCATGAGCGACATACACATTGGCTTTGGGCAGCCGCTGCCGGATCTGATCAGCACGGCCGCCTCGTTGCCTTCAATGCCATCACCGGCCTTTTTGACACCATCGTCAATAGCGAGCGCACCATCTGGATCGAAGGGGACGCACAGGAGATTGGCCCTAATACTTTCTCAGAGGATCTTTTAACCGTCGGCTTCGCTGAAGGCGGAACCCTTCGCTTTAAGCGCGAAGCACTGCTTGAGCATCACGACGATTTCCTGGTTATTCGTTCCGATTATTTCCATTGGTTCGGCACCTACTCAGGCATGCTTCCCGGAGGCATCGAGCTGCACGAAGCCTTTGGTGTTTTCGAACGTCATGATGCCTTGTGGTAACATCGAGTTCCACTATGGCATTCTCACCTTCGTGGCAGCTGACAGAACTGCAAACCAGTACAGGCGTCGGACTGCTATCCATTCCTGATTGAATGGGACTCTCGCCAGCAGCCAGCCCCACTCCGCGATAACTGGTTCACAGCTGGTCCAACTTCGCATTGAGCATCCTGAACCCGCAGTCACTGGAAACGGTGCCGACTTTCACTCGATGAAACCCGTACCGTCCGGAGTGTTAGTTCGGAATGTCTCAGCGTCGGCGACTTGTGGAACGTGACTAATGGGTGGGTTCGACTCCCGCCCTCGGCACGACGCACAGTGTCATTGCTCTACTCATTCGACTTGTTCATTAGGGGTGGCCACGGCATATCTCGAACACCGGTCTGGACACGCGGCGTACACGCGGGCTCGATGCGAACCGCGCCGCTTATGAGAAAGTGCTGGACGCAGGTAAAGACAAGTCGCTCGTGTTTCCTGATTGGAAGCGGCCCACACGTGAAGAGCGTACACTCGTCTACGACAAGGGCGCTTACGTCTTGCACCTGTTGCGCGCAGAGATGGGCGAGCAGGCGTTCTGGAACGGCATACGACTCTTCACTCGACGATACTGCGGGAAATCAGTCGTTACGAGCCACTCTGTCGCCGCGATGGAAGAGGCTAACGGAAGAGCTTGAAAGAGTTCTTCGCGACGTTCCGGTTTTCAATTCTGCTTGACCCTGATGTTTGAAGTTGGAGAACGCTGATGCGGGCCTCGCCATTGTCCTGCGCAAAAAAATTTACCGGCCAATCGTGGCCGGTGAATTGTCCGATCGTCACCGTGAAATCGTGGCTTAACCTCACGCGCTACTGATATTTGTCGTCAGCACTGCGAATTTAGATAATGGCCGCAGTTTGTAGATGCCTGTCGACGATCGCTATGCCTAAGCTGTCCCAAAGTTATGTCCGTGGTGACACCGCCATCCCTCTGATCGACGAGACCATTGGAGTGCACTTCGATAAGGTGGTAGCGCGCTGGCCCGATTCGGAAGCACTGGTCGTCCGTCACCAGGGAATTCGTTGGACTTTTAGCGAGCTACAAAAGCAGGTTGACAACTTTGCGGCCGGGCTGCTTGCGCTCGGGCTAGTGCCTGGCGATCGAATCGGGATCTGGTCGCCTAATAATGCGGAGTGGGTCGTTACACAGTTTGCGACTGCCAAGGCGGGATTGATTCTGGTGAATATTAATCCTGCTTATCGTGTGTTTGAGCTGCAGTACGCTCTCAACAAAGTGGGTTGCAAAGCATTGATTACGGCTTCAGGGTTCAAATCGAGCAACTACGCCGACATGCTGCACCAGCTTGCGCCTGAACTCGTTGAATGTTCAGGCGTAGACCTGCATGCGGCCAAGCTGCCAACCTTAAAAACCATCATATGCCTGTCCGAAATGTCGATTCGAGGTATGCTGCGGTTTGCGGACATTCCATCACTCACGACCTCTGCTCACCGGCAGCAGTTGGCACGCTTATCGGATGTGCTGCGGTTCAATGACGCAGTCAATATTCAGTTCACGAGCGGTACTACCGGCTTTCCAAAGGGAGCCACTCTAACGCACTATAACGTTCTCAACAACGGGTTCTTCGTCGGGGAATCGATTCGACTGACGTCTAGTGACCGCGTGTGTATTCCAGTTCCTCTCTATCATTGCTTCGGGATGGTTTTGGGAAATCTTGCGTGCATCACGCACGGCGCAACCATGACTTATCCCGCTGAGGCGTTTGACCCTTTAGCCGTGCTGGAAACGGTGGCAACCGAACGGTGCACGGCGCTTTACGGTGTTCCTACGATGTTCCTCGCTGAATTGGATCACCCGGAGTTTTCGCGTTTCGATCTTTCAAGCCTTCGCACCGGTATCATGGCGGGTTCACCCTGCCCCATCGAACTGATGAAACGAGTCAACCATGACATGCACATGGACCAGATCACCATTGCTTATGGCATGACTGAAACCAGTCCCGTCAGTTTCCAGAGTGCTGTTGATGATCCAATTCAGCGCCGGGTGACTACTGTGGGTCGCGTGCACCCTCACATCGAAGTAAAAATCGTGGATCAGGAAGGACACACTGTTGCGCCACATACCACCGGTGAGCTGCTGACTCGGGGATATTCCGTCATGCTCGGTTACTGGGACGATGAAGAACGCACTGCGGAGACTCTGGACAGTGAAGGGTGGATGCACTCAGGCGATCTCGCCACGATCGATGAGGACGGATACTGCAACATTGTCGGCCGGCTGAAGGATATGGTGATTCGTGGTGGCGAGAACATCTACCCACGCGAAATTGAAGAATTCCTATATCGACATCCGAAGGTGCAGGAGGTGCAGGTTTTTGGCGTACCGGACGGACGTTATGGTGAGGAACTCTGCGCTTGGATCAGGCTGCGTAAGGGCATGACGACCTCCGCCGAGGAACTCAAATTGTTCTGCAAAGATCAGATCGCGCATTTCAAGATTCCGCGTTACATCAAGTTTGTTGAGAGTTTTCCTATGACAGTGACTGGGAAGATCCAGAAGTTTGTCATGCGCGAGCAGATGATTGTCGAATTAGGCCTGCATCAGGAAAAGTCTGCGTGAGCCAACCGAGTTGCTATGAGTTATGGAGCCTCAGCTATAGAAGTGGTGTAAACAGGTTCTCAGTTCACCAGACCCGACACTGAAACCTCGCGCAATTGCCCCGGATTGTTTAGTGCTGTTACAAAGGGGGAATATGAACCGATCGTTTCTACTGGTCGTCCTGTTTTTTCTCTTCCCTTCAGATCAGTTTCAAGCGCAAACAGGTACATTTAAAACCCAACCGGCGACGGACGCACGCAAAACAACCGGTGCTAAACCACTTCCTGGTTCGAATGAGACAAACCCAGAGGCAAAGAGTTTGTACGACAACGGAATCGCGCGAATGGAGATGGGACAAATTTCAGAAGCGGTCGAGCGTTTTCAGAAGGCCTTAAACATAGATCCTGAATACGTCGCAGCTTATTCAGCGTTAGGTCGTGCATTCTTCAAATTGCGCCAATGGGATAACGCAAGTGAGATGTTTCGTCGGGCGTTAGCATTAAAGGCCAAAAAACGCGAGAACGAAAACAAACGTCAGAAGAATGATACACGAGACACTGAACCTGAGGTGGCTCCTACCACCCCTGCAAGCAAACCAAAGGGAACCAGTGGCAACAGTGCTGATAAAAAAACCGATCTTGTCACTTCTAGAGATCGCTTTATTCGTTCGGCTTGCCCGTATGCGTAGTCTCTTGGTTGATCCGCCTGTCGCAAAAATCTCTGCTTTAATTCGTTTGTATCAACGCCTTCGTCGCGAAGACGAGTCGCGGCCCCAAACTCCCAGGAAAGTTTGTGGGCCGCATAAGCTTCAGCGAGCACAGCCTGTAGCAGTGCCAAACACACATCCTGGATACGAAAAGCGACGTCTCCCTGCTGCACGAGGCGCATGGGTAAATTTTCGACCCTTTGAAGTCTACCCCTGAATTCATTATCTGGTTCATCGATAAGTGGAAGTGATTCGGTTTTCTTCTTCCTCGCGGCAAGGGCTTCGTCAACTAATTGCCGGAGGAGAACCGACTCGGTTGTTTCGCCGGTCGCTTTCATGATTTGATTGATGGTGTCAATTTGATCCAGCCACGGGTTGAAGCCATAGGTTTTCGTTCGCAATTACCAATTTAGAGTACCGAGAGAGAAAGTTGCTGAAGTTACGGACTTATTACCGCCGCGGTGGAGAAATTTTGAAAGGCCACACAGAGTTAGTCACAGCAAATACTACAAGAAAGAGCGTGAGGGCACGCGTTGTAATTCTAAGTACGTCGGGCAAGTCCACCTGGAGAAGTAACTTTTGACGTTGCCTTTCTATCTAAACGCCATTAATCTTTCGCCGCATTTCACCGAAGGCTGATCTCGAGCCTCTGCATCCTCGCACACTCGACGCCGGCCTTCTCAAAAACGAGATAGTGCTGACCCATCTTGCATAAATGGACAGTATTCACTAACCCAAGTTGTTCGCGGGCGAGAGTATTTGTATGGACACTGCGGATAACAGGTGACGATAGTACCTGATCGTGCCGTACCCGCACAGACATGCGCAAGGCAACCTTCTAATGGATAAGCTGGAGTGTAGGAAATGAAACGAATTCTTTTATTGCTGTTGGTTCCGATTGTGCTTGGGAGCGGCGCAGTGTGCCAGCAACCCGCGGGTATAAGTCCGACGCTTGCGCGGTATACGGTTGCAGGCGATGAGTTTTCTGTGAGTCTTCACTCGCATCCTTCATGACTTTAGATCAGACAGCCGCCCTGGTAACGATTCGCTACCTACTCTATCGAGTCTATGCTGTTTTTTGGGGTTATGGTTTGTGGCGGGTGAATCAACAGGAGGGGATCTCAAATTGAAGATATATGGGTGGGTTGCGTTCGGATTCTGCTGCCAAATATCCGACGCAAACTGCGCCATAGGCGCAGTTGCCTGCAGACCCCCAAAAAAGCGCCAGCCGAGTGCTATTGCCCTCAGCTGGCGCGGTTCCTTCTCAGGGGAATAGTTATGCTATCGCGGGATCGATTTCGGAGCGTCCCGCACGGATGATTTGATCGGCGGCGCGGAATATTTTGGGGGCGCTTCTTTTCGGGTATGCCAGGTTGCGCAATCAGCGCGGACAGTACGTGTAGATATCCGAACGCACCGAACACGGTTACGACGGAACAACCAACCATTCCTGAGACGAATGGGTGTCCCACAATGTAGTTAGCAGCTATTTCACGTCTAACAATTGGTATTGCCCAAGCCGTTGCAGATAGCACTCGCGTATTCAGCAACTGTTCCGCCTATGGGGCAATGCTGCATGTCGGTCCCGCAAAACATCCAGCCACCGTCGAGCGACGTCTGTTTTTTCCAGGCGGCAATTTGAGTTTCAACCTGGCTGGCATTCGTAGAACTTGTGCAATTTGTCGAGCCTGGTGCATCGTAGTGACAGGCCCAAAGCCCTGGCGCCACGACGAGACCAGTCGATTTCATATAACCGTTCCAGGCAACCGGGTCGGCCCCACCGTAAGTCATTATATAAACGGCATCCGCCGCACCGGGCTTCGCTTTGTTGACGGCAGTAATGAGGTTGACCCAATAGTCCTGGCTTCCGCCGATCGCACAGGCGGAAACTTTCATATTGAGATCGACGCAGATTGATGCAAGCCCCTCGCTGGACGGCAAATCGAATTCGGTCTCGTCATCATAGTTGACGGCATCCAGACCGAGCTTGGACTGCAAAATCGACAAACCTTTGTAAAGCGGGTTGTTTGATCCGGTTCCGTATTTGGTCATGAGGCTCTTGATGTTGGCAAACGAAGTTTGATCCCCGCCGATGGAAAGCTCGAGGCGTGTAATCTTGGTTCCTTTTGCCGTCTTCAGCGCTGCTACCTGAGTGGCCCAGTCTTGCGCGGCACTCTGAAAACTGCCATTCAAAATCACCAGGCTATCGTTAATCTTGATATTTCCGGACCCATCAATGTGCGCGGCCCATATAACTACCGTGGTGTAACCGGCGGTTGTGATCAGAGAGAAAAGTTGTTGGGCTTGACTTCCCTGATAGGGTTGGGTGCCGATGTAGGGATCGCCGCCTGAGTAAATGCCAATACCAACTGTCATGATAATATTCTCCTTCTGGGATAGATTTGAGTTAGCTGCGAGGCTGCCGAAGTTTAGACTGCCTCATTCTGACTTTTGAGGCAAGCCTCTTCTGACTATGTTAACTCTAGGCGCGAAACAACGCGCCCCACCGCAGCCTACCTCCGCTACTCAACATAGTCCCGCAGTTAACATTGTCCGTGCTATGTGATCCTCAACATAGAACAGAATACTGATGAAACGCGCTATATGCTTTCATAATCAGACCTGGCTTGGTGACGGCTTCGATAAGTAGGGCGGACCACTTCGGGATTGACGGTGATTGGTTGGCGTGATTTTCCATTGTCGCGTGCTCCTTTTTCGGGTGACTTTTTCGAGCGAAGTTCGCCCCTTGCAGTCGCCCCAAAAACCGGCAGGCGGGGCACTCAAGCGGCAGTGCAGAGTTGTGCGGATGGGCTGTCGTTTACGATGGAAGCGAGAGGGGTTAATACATTTTGCGAAGTGGTTTGAGGACTGTACTATCGGCGTGTTTTGGTAGCCTTAATCTTTTTCCGTCGTCGGCGTCGGATTGGCGTTCGCTTTGTGAGTAGATCAGGATGTTTTGCTTCGATCATGTGGGCCAAACCCTGATAACTTCTACCTATCAGAGGTGCAGCTTGAGCTACTGAGCCGTCGGTTTGTGCTAAAGCCTGTTTGATGGTTTCGTGTTCACATTCGAATAGCCTTTGGTCCAAATTAAGCGGCTTCGGTAAGAGCACGTCAACCGCTTCGTCTCGGGACATCTCTCTACACAGGCTGTCTGCGAGTTTTCCGCCCGCTACATTCAATCGTGATAGAACTTCCCGACTCTGTGAAGCTGCCAACCACACACGCGCTTGCTGATATGCGGCCTGCAAGGTATTCGGTGGAAGGGGATCTAGTTCCTCGATCATTGTGAGGGCTGCCAGTCCCGCCTTGTTTAGGGCATCCGCTTCGTGAGCTACTTCTATCGCTCGCTGTAAGGTGATTTGCGCCCGCGCCGGTTTTCCTAAGCGGGCCTGCGCAATAGCTTGCAGGATCAGTGCATCTGCGAGCCAACATCTATGCCCGACCTTTGCTAACGCTGATGCCGCTCTGCGGGCTACGGCTTCGGCGTCCTCGAATTTTCCCTCTGCGATCAGTATCTCCGCACGAGTGCTGTCAAACTGTGCTGTGAGAGTTCGCTGTTTGAAGCGAACAGCTACCTTTCGCGCTTGGTCAGAGAGTTTGTGGGCTTCTTTGAATCTGCCTAGCTTTGTGAGCACACGAGCCTCATTGTTTTTGACGCTCGCACAATAGATATGATTCTTTGCTAACTTAAACTGGTGCGCGGCGGCTTTGTATTCAGTAAGCGCGCGTTGAAAATGATCAGGCCGCTTTTCCGCAGTTCCGATTGCGCCCCACGTCATAGCAAGCTCATTGTGATACGAACCTTTGACAGCCGGATTTGTGACGCTCGCAAAAAGGTCACTATTGTCGGTGAGAATTTTGAGTGCGTCGTAAAGTCTCGCCGCCGAGTGTTCGACATCAACCAGTTTGAGAAGTGCCCGTGCTCTCTTGAGTCCTAATTGTGGCGGTAGTCGGCCCAACGCATCGTGAAGCATGATGCGTGCTTCGTTTACTTGACCTTCTCGCCAGTAGCAATAGGCAAGCTCTGAACGTGCTTCGGCTGCCTTACTTTGTGGGCCATTCGAGTGATAATAATTGATGCTCTCACTAATCAAATCCCTCGCGATTTCTTGTGCATCTTTAATCTGATTGCTATTCCCAATCCAGCCGGTGAGAACGCCGGTGCAAAACAAAACATCAGCAACCGTCTCCGGTTGCAGCCCTTGTGTATCTGGCCGTGTCCCGACTCCACGCCACAATGGGCGCATGATCTCAAGAGCGCCCTTAGCGTCTCCGTTGTCTCTTTGTTCTAATGCGATTTTGCATCTGGCAAGAGCTACCTCATCACGAGACAGATGCGATATGTCTAACTTTCGTGAGGCGGACTTCAAAAAATAGACCTCCTTTGGCGTAAGAACTGTCGGGCGCCGAATTAGCTGCTTTTACTAGATCGCTTATGATCATTTTGATCGATTCGCTTTCTTCCGTCGTCTGCGGCGGATCGGCGTTCGGTCGTCGAGCAAATCAGGATGTCTCTTTTCGATCATGTGGGCCAAGCCTTGATAACTTCTACCTATCAGCGGCGCAGCTTGAGCTACTGAGCCGTCTGTTTGTGCTAAAGCCTGTTTGATGGTTTCGTGTTCACACTTCAATAGCTTTTGGTCTAAATCAAGCGGCTTAGTTAAGAGAACGTCAACCGCTTCGTCTCGGGACATTTCTCTACACAGACTGTCTGCGAGTTTTCCACCAGCCGCACTCAATCGTGATAGAACTTCTCGATTCTGCGAATCTGTCAGCCACACACGCGCTTGCTGATATGCCGCCTGCAAAGTATCCGGTGAAAGGGGATCTAGTTCCTCGATCATCGTAAGAGCCGCGAATCCTGCTTTGTTTAGTGCGTCTGCTTCGTGAGCTACTTCGATCGCTCGCTGCAAGATGATTTGCGCACGCGCCTGTTTCCCTAAGCGGGCTTCAGCGATAGCTTGTAAGATGAGTACGTCCGCGAGCCAACATCCGTGCCCGACCTTTGCTAATGCTTTTGCCGCTCTCTGGGCCACCGCTTCGGCAGTCTTGAATTTGCCCTCTGCGATCAGTATCTCTGCACGAGTGCTGTCAAATTGTGCCGTGAGAGTTCGCTGTTTGAATCGAACAGCTACCTTTCGCGCCTGGTCGGAGAGTCTGTGGGCTTCTTTGAACCTGCCTAGCTTTGTGAGCACACGAGCTTCATTGTTTTTGACGCTCGCACGATAGATGTGATTCTTTGCTAACTTAAACTGGTGCGCGGCGGCTTTGTATTCAGCAACCGCATGTTGAAAATACTCAGACCGCTTTTCCGCAGTTCCGATTGCGCCCCACGTCATAGCAAGCTCATTGTGATACGAACCTTTGACAGCCGGATTTGTGACGCTCGCAAAAAGGTCACTATTGTTGGTGAGAATCTCTAATGCGTCGTAATATCTTGCCGCCGAGTGTTCGACATCAACCAGTTTGAGAAGTGCCCGTGCTCTCTTGAGTCCTAATTGCGGCGGTAATCGCTCCAACGCTTCGTGAAGCATGATCCGCGCTTCGTTTACTCGGCCTTCTCGCCAGTAGCAATACGCAAGCTCTGAACGTGCCTCGGCTGCCTTACTTTGTGGGCCGTTCGACTGATAATAAGTGATGCTCTCACCGATCAAATCCCTAGCGATTTCTTGTGCTTCTTTGAGTTGATTGCTATTCCCAATCCAGCCGGTGAGAACGCCGGTGCAAAACAAAACATTAGCCGCCGTTTCCGGTTGCAGTCCTTGCGTATCTGGACGTGTCCCAACTCCACGCCACAATGGACGCATGATCTCAAGAGCGCCCTTAGCGTCTCCGTTGTCTCTCTGTTCTAGTGCGATCTTGCATCTAGCAAGAGCCGCCCGATCACGAGACAGATGCGACGTGTCCAGCTTTCGTGAGGCTGACCTCAAGAGATAAGCCTTCCTTTTAGGGTTTTAGTGGGAGGAAAGACTATACAGGGTCGGATATTAACACAGCCTCAACGTTGCAACATTCCTTGCGAATAAGCTCTATGTCGGTTTTTGGCATTTCTGATACAAGTACGTTTGCATCGTCAAATCAAAGGAGACTCAAAACATGAAACGCGTTGTATTAGCTATCGCCCTCACAGGACTAATGTCTATGACTGTTCTGGCGGGCGATGTACCAACCAATGGAAAGGCGGGGGATGTACCGATCAATGGAGCGCCTGCGCCAACAACAACATCGAGCACTACCAGCACATCGAGCACTGTCCTTGTTACGGTGATACTCACCGTGCTTGGTCTGAGATAGACCACTAACGAACTAGGGTTCGTCTTAACGTGCCTCGCGCACTTCGCGGGGATAGGTTAAGTGTGTCTATTCAATTCAAATGTACTTGCATGAAAATTGATCAAGAATGAATTTGTGGCCTCTTGCTTCCTCTTGCGATTCGCAACTCACCGAAGCAACAATGCGCGCACCTCGTAAGAGGTGGGGGGGGATTGCTGGCCCTGTGCCGCTGTATTCACCACGTTCCACTCTCCAGCGCCGTGCGGCGCTGGCGCTGACGACGTGAATCAGCGAGGGGGCATAGGGCCAGCAGTAGAACACCGCCTTTGCGGCGAAGAAGGACTCATCTAGGAGCGAGTCCTTTGGGGCATGGATTGAAACTCTCCACATGCGCTGTGTTGCTTTTCAATCCATGCTCTGCATCGTTTCTCCTCCCCAATGAACGACCTGCGACATGCCTATTTCGTACCTGGCATTATTTTGAGAGGGCGGGGTACGTCGGCACGGCCCGACCTGGTCCACCATCGGGAATCGGAGCGCACAGTCCAGAGGCAAGGGTGGGTTGTCGTGCGTTCCCGCTTGGGAGCGGTAGTTTCGGCGTGAAGCAACCGTGCTGCCGCTCTCGTCTTAGAGGTTAGGGACAAGGACTCGATCCGGCTGGAGTCCTTGAGCGCATGGATTGAATCTCAGCAGTCCATGCAATGGCCCAACAAACATCGCCCAGAGTGTTGGGCACGCAAGGTGTCGCCGCCTCTTGTCAGAGGCGGGGGGCTATAAGGCGACTCCTTGAAGGGCGCTACGTGATGGTGGGACATTCGTAGCGCCCTGTTTACTCACATGGGGCACAAACGAAACAGACCTGATCGATTAGCAGAGAAGCTATTGCAGATTCGTAAGGCGCTCGGCCTGACTCAAAAAGAAATGGCAGAGCGGCTTTCAAAGCAAGCGGGAGTCAAAATCACTTACAGAAATGTCTCGAAATATGAGCGAGACAAAAGCGTTCCCTATATTGAGATTGTCCTTGCTTATGCCCGCCTTGCAAATGTCGAAATGAATCAGATCGTAGACGATGATCTCGATATTGAACCTACCGAATGGCCGGAGTTCATAGAAGCAGATTTGACTTGAGTGTTGGACCGCGCCGATTTAATAATTCCTGACGTTTACGATCCAGACGTACTCTCTGCCGTTCGCTGGTTACAGGAACACTTGCCTTTCTCGGATGAATATCTCGCGCAGTTAATAGGGGCTAGTACATCGCTGTTCTCCGAATGGAAGACAGGCGCGCAGGCACTTACAGATTCACAGATGGAAACGCTGGAAAATCTATCACTGGCAATAAATCGATTGTTGTCATTTTACGGTTTTCGGCGTGATCTAATAGTGAGTGTTTTGGAGTTTCATTCTGATAGTCCAATTCAACGGAGCCGCTTTACGCCGCCCTGGGTAGGCACTTCATTAAAGGATTACATATTGAGCCACGGAGCAAAAGGAATTGCTGAGGTT
>Ga0070689_100000380_pt1 | contig 26083 bp, 16 predicted proteins | sample KBSS23HmetaG_FD_64669 | JGI IMG/M metagenome (GOLD analysis project Ga0070689, IMG submission 64669) | Switchgrass rhizosphere microbial communities from Kellogg Biological Station, Michigan, USA - KBS S2-3H metaG | ecosystem: Host-associated > Plants > Roots > Rhizosphere ...
TTTGATCGCGACGAATAAACGAGATCAGTCAGTGTCGATTTACGATCTGAAGAGTGGGAAGGAACTGGTGCGGCTGCCGACTAAACGGAAAGTGCTGCACGGCGTGGTGGTCTCGCCGGATGATCGTTATGCGTTCGTGACGGTGGAGGGTGTCGGAACGGAGCCGGGCACGGTTGAAATTATCGATCTAACGGCCCTCAAAACCGTCGCCACCGTCGACGTCCCGGAAGCCGCCGCCGGAATCGATTTCTACAGAACGGAGCCTCGGACCCAGCCATAAGGACCTGAGCCCTTTCCCAAACGTAAAAGCGCACTCCTAGTCCGGTAAATCGCACCTCGCCGCATGAGTTCTGCTCGATAAACCCTGATTTTCGAAGCTTTACTCCATTAAAGGTCTGGCACAGTGGATGCCCCAGTTGCTTTTGCCGAGAGGGCCTCAAACGAGGTGTTTCGTAACAGGTAGTGAACCAAAATGCATAGGAGGATCAAAGGCCATGCCAAAACCTAATTGGCTAGTGACGGTTAAAAGAAGGTCATGTTCACAATTGCCACGGGCTCACATTTGCATCCGCGCTGTGCATCACGTCTTTCATTTCAAAGGCGAGTTGGATGCAGAGTCAGATGAAGCGCCAGGCCCAGCCGATTTTCGATCTACCTCCTCGCTTTCTGAAACCGCAACCGCTCGAGGAGGCATAGATGTGGTCCATTGAAGAGGCATTTGTCATAAGCGATCTACACTTGGCTCCGGAACAGGGACGCGGACTGTTTCAAGCGGATGAGCAGTTAGCTGGGTTTTTAGACTACTTACGAAAAGAGTTCAGCCGCTCACACCTGTTCATTAATGGAGATGTGTTTGACTTTTTGGTGGACCAACAGCAGGAAACGGAAATAGATCCCCCTTATACTGTCAACCAGGTCGGCACGATTGCCGAAAAACATTCCCAGGTCTTCAAAGCATTGGGGCTCCTGGCCAGCTCCACAACTCATGAAGTGACTATTCTCGGCGGGAACCATGATCCGGAACTGGTTCTCCCCGAGGTCCAGAGGGCGATAGAGCACCATTTAGAGCAATCTTTAGAGCAGGCAAGTGGTGCTTGTTCAATTCTGTGGTTAACTAATGGCGAAGCCGCGTCGATAGAAGTCGGTAAGCTTAACGTCCTTATCGAGCATGGTGACCAGTACGATTCGTGGAACTGGGTAGATCACGAAGCGCTCCGCCGGGTTGTTTGTCTTACAAGTCGAAATGTTTCTCACCAGGGTGTTTATAAAGTATCTCCCGGCAGTCGTTTGGTCCTTAATCGGTTCAATCCCCTCCGCGATCAATTTCCCTGGCTGCAAACGTTACAACCGCTGAGCGCCTCAATTATTCCGCTATCTTTAGAAGTAATCCTACCAACTTTAGAAGGCGAAGACCGTTGGCAGCTCCTCAAAGCCGTTAAAGAAGCCAATAGTTTTGGTGTGCGCTCCCTGGTCGATAACATCCTCCTTGGTGTCGGTTCACGTAGCGTTCATTGGGCCAATGATGACACTGAACGCCTGGCACTTAATGAGTGGTTGGCGGTCTATGAGCAGGAAGAAAATGTTTGGGGAAAGTTCAAGGTATTCGAATGGCTGAAGAGGACCATTGGGCGTTTGCGTAAACATATCACCACCAGACAGCTTAAAGGGTTATCGGAGCGAACTACTTTTTTCAGTATTGACAGCGCGGACGAGAACTATGACGCTGTAACGCGGCTGGTAAGTAGAGGCGCCGGCTTAGTAGTGCATGGACACACACATGCGGCCAAAGCATATCCAGTTAATAATGGACTCTACATGAACAGTGGAACCTGGGGGCAGCTCACGAGACTCCCTGACAGTGGCGATACCGACGACGAGTGGGCTGCGTACATCGAGAAACTAAGACAAGGCCAGGCGGACAGTTTCCCACGACTGACCTTCGTGCATATCAAAAAGGAAAGCAGTGGCACTTCTGCGAAACTCTGCCAATGGACGGATCAAGGGGTCCAGGTTTTATCTAATTGGCATTTTACAGGCGGGGCCTGGGAAAAGAGAGGAACTGAAGTGTGAACATACTGGCAACGATTACGTTAGGTCTGCACTACGTTCAATCGGCGGCCCCGAGTCCAACGCCGAGTCCAACTGGTAACGAATTGACGACAGTCTATCTGCTCTCCTTCGTCATCGCCGGATTTGCCTCACTAATAATGTGGCTGGCCTATCGCCGCATTCGTTCTGAGCGATGGATCATGTATTTCTGCATCTCCTTTGCCGCTCTATCGATGAATTACCTTGTCGGATTTATTAAGTTGCAGCCTTTGCAACTCTTCCTGCGTGACACACTCTCTCTGGTAAGTAATATATTTGGTGTCGCTGCAGCACTGGAGATTCAAAACCGTTCGCCTTTGTTTTCTGTAGAGGGAGAAACAATAAAGCCCATTGAAAGTAAGGGTGATCGTATACTTCATGCAATCTGTTGGACGCTGATAGGTCTTTCGGCCATCACAGTTGTCCTTAAAATCTTCATTCCTCCGCCCTCCTCCTCCGAGGTCGCCACAGAGTGGATTAAACACACAATTATCGCCTCTCCAGAGATGATCTTTTCAGCGCTCTGCATATCTTTGATGGGCTACGCGATTTTTGCGAACCTTGGTTCCAGGCAGTTTCGCTGGTGGGCGCCAATTGCTCTGATTATGGCGATTGTATATGCGCTGGTTCAGATTGGTTATGGCCTTAGATATTTCATTTCTTGGTGGGGACACATTTCTACGGAGCAGATCCTCAAATTCATGATATGGATCGCGCTCCCCTTAAAATTCTTTCTCTGCTTGTTTGCCTGTTTTCTCGTGGTCCGCTTCTTTGAGATCCTCAGTAAGCTGGCGCCAATGCAGGAAACGGAATTTGAAAAGCGTCAGGACTACCTGGCTTCAGAGGGCGTTGTTGCATGGATCGGCAAAAAACTGAGTGATAAAGCACTGAGTGATAAAGCACTAAGAGATAAAGCCAACCCAAAATACAGCGAAGCCGCAGGCGAATGCGGCTTTGTTAATCTGGTGATCAGGCTACCTGGTGAAATGGAGAAACGGGTTGCTTGCATAGTCTGGCCTCACCCTGAAGAAGATAAGCGCCCCAAGATTCTCGATTGGATACCGGAAGAAAAGAAGTTCTCGCCTTTGAGTACTGAAGTTCATCCGTTTCGAGCTGAGCTGTGGGAATGGGAACGATTCCTTCCGTTGGTTCATGATGCTTTAAATTCCGATGAAACGGGAACCTCGTCAGACGACGAAGTGAAAAGTACGTATCGAGGAAACTTAAAGACAATCATTACCCGTCCCATCAAGGTCAATGGTGCAGCCATCGGGTGTTTGCAAATAGCGCGCTCTGATTCTCACTTTAGTCAAATGGGAAGACGTCAGATCTTTCAAATCTCCAACCTGCTTGCGCCGTCCGTTCAGTCTTACCGTGAATTGGCAGGATTGGATCTGATGAGCATTATCTTTGCGAAAAAACTGGGTGAGGAGTTGCCTTATTCTCCCAAGGATGCTGTCGAGTCGATCATAGTGAAGCTTCTCCACGATGTCTTTGCACCAACGTTAACGCGTCTCTCAGTAGACTTTGGTTTCTCCTCACCGGGCACTTATTATGAAATTGAAAAAGATGTTGGAGATCTCAAAAAGGTTCTCGAAAAAGAGCTCGCCGGTAAGAAGGTTGAACAATATCGTGGTGATGTAACGTCTCGTTTTGTTCCGCGCACTTATAAGCTTCTTAAAAAACGGCTTACCACAAGGGTCGCGCCAAGCCTTGGCGCGCACCGCGAGAAGCTGGACGAGTTCATTTTAGGTGACCTTTTGTTTGCAGTGGATTCAGAACAGGACGCATATAGGCGCCCAGTCCTTGGAGTAAATTATCTCCATCGCAAAACGGCATGCACGTTAGCAGCCGCAGCCTTTCTCGACTTCTCCCGCGAATACTTTAGTCACCTCTTAAAGAAGCTTGGCAAAGAGCTGAGTGGTAAACGCCTCAACATTGAAGACTGGTTTAATCCGATCAGAAACATTCTCACGGAAGAAGCAAAGTTTTGCTGGGTTGTCGTCAGGCAGCGACGCCAGAAAACCTGGCTTGGAGATGCTGAGGGGTTGCGTGCTATGGAGCGGATGAAGAACGTCAAGCACGAGGTAAAGACGAGGCCGATCAGAGGATCTGACGAGATTAGAAGGCAATATTATTTTAGCGATCAGGAGTCGGACACGAATCATATCTTGAAGTTGAGACTAAACGCTTCTGAGTCTTTCATCTGGCTCGGTATATCGCGCCCGGGTTTTGGGCCAGAGCTGGACTTTCCTTCTCCGTGGAAGACATTTTTAGTGAACTTCGTGCAAATTGCAGACGCCTCACTTTCCCGCATCACCATCCCGGAGAAATTTAAGGAACACGTGGAAGCTGCACAACTACAAGGCATCATTGCGAGCGTCGCAACCACGGGAACAATGGTCCATCAGCTCAGCAACCTGGTTGCCTCCCAGCAACACGCCATCAGATCGCTACGCGATGGTTTCGCCTTTGGTAAGATCAAGGCAACTGCAAATACTTATGAAAAAATTTTACGCGCAATGGATAACGAATCGACCAGTGTGTTGCAACTAGTTAAGGCGGTCAGAACATTGACGAGTACCAGTGATCAGCGTCCGTGCCGGTTGGCAGATGTTGCGCGACATGCCTTTAAGCTCTATGAAGTATCTTTAGAAGCACGCTACATCACAAAAGAGATAGATATCGACGACGATATTTGGATTAATGTTCCGTTCACCGTAGCGGCGTTGGCTCTCGCTAACTTAGTAGGGAACTCCAAAGACGCCATTATGAATAGCGGAAGAATTCATATTGACGCGCGGGAAGACGGAGAAACGGTCATCTGTCACGTCGAAGACACAGGCCCAGGGATTGCGAGTGAGACTCGCGATAGAATATTTGAGCCCAAGAGCGTAACGAAACCTTATGGTACGGGTATGGGCCTGTATCTCACGAGGCACTCCCTCTGGGAATATGACTCTTCAATTGAATTAACCGAATCTAATGACAAGGGAAGTAAATTCACCATTCGTTTCCCAAAAGCAAAAGGGAGGACAAACTAATGAGTACAGGAACAGCACCTGCGGTAGCCACCGCAAAAAATGTCTGGATAGTAGAGAACAACGAGAGTCTTCGACTATCACAAATGCTAAATCTGGAAGAGCGCGGTTTCAATGTGAGGGGGTTCGAAAACAGGGACCAGGTGCGGCAGGTGGTCAGCGAATCGCCTGAGGAAGTTGATGTCGCAGTGCTGGACATTAATCTCGAAGACAAAGCTGAAACGACAACTGGATTAGATGCCGGAGAAGACATTGTTAAGAATCAACCGGCTTTGCCACCAAAGCGCATTGTATATTCCGACCATACGGGCGCTGAATACTATGAGGCAGCGACAAAAAGTGGAGTTGACGATTACATTCCCAAAGCAACACCGAATGGGGATATCGTTCTCTATAATCAGGTCCGTACCGCAGGCCTTGTGAGGGCCCTGAGTCCGGTGCGCACCGAGATCAGTGAAAAGATCGAACGTATTGCTGAGCAGAGTCTCAATCGTGTTGACGAGGCACGAAAAATTTGCCTGGAAGTGATAGCGCCGGAAGTTGACGCTTGTCTTGACGTACCGTGTATTTTTCTCTTGAGTCGTGGCCCAAAGACTGAGATTCTCGGGCACAAAAACGCGGCGGGAGTAGAAGCGTTCCTCAAAGCAGCGCAAGTTCAAGATAAGATCTTCGCAGAAAAAGAAAAACAAGACACCAAACCTCTCTCGCTCTCTCCGGAAGACCTCAATGCTTCGCTCGAGGACGTGAACGATTCGTTTGCGCAACTCGAAAGATCTGGTTTCCTGCCACTGTTTGAAGAAGATGATCAACGCCTCTCGATCGGCATTCTCTCGGCGCCGCTTGACGATTACTTTTGGGAAGAAAAAGATCCGCTGCACTTTGCCAGGAATCTTATTCGCGAATTGCCTGAGCCAATAGTCAAACAGTTTAAGTATTTGGCGCATGTCAAGGCCATTATAGAGAATACAAAACTAAAGCATACATCAGAGTTTTGCTTGTACGTTGGCGAGACCCAGATCAACGCATTGGCAGAATCGCTGGAGGAGAGAGAAATCGAAGCCAACAATGCGTGCTTTCGCAGATTGAAAAGATTGGCCGATGATCTTCGCCGCACGGGCATTGAGTTTTCGCGACTGATTGAAGCTTCACGTACCGAAACGGATATCGGAGATGGGAAAAAAACTTCGGCTGATGAGGTGATTAACGAAGCATGGAACATGATTAAAAGTCGCGGCAACACACTCGAATTGCGCCAGAGTGGCCCGGATTTGGAGCTCACCATCCCCCGACGAGACCTTTTAGTTGCTGCATTGCGTATGTTAGAGTGGTTGGCGCAGCGTCAGGATAAAATTCCTTCCGGAGCCCCAAGGGCTGTTGAAGTTGTCTATGGAAGTGAGCGGGGCCATGCTGCGATTAGCTTTAAAGACCACAGCCGCCGCTTAGGCGGCCAAATCAGAAGGAGGTTGTTCGAACCTTTCACCCAGGGAACGACCACCTCGACTAATACCAAAAACCAAGGAGACACGCAGCCTGGGCTCTATTTGCCCCTCTATCTGGCTAAGACACTCCTCACTGTGAAAAATCACGGTTCGCTCGAAGACTGCACGGACGAACTAAAGAGCGAGCACGGTCATTGTTTTGTATTTACTTTTCCCAATGAGGACAGAAAGAGTTTGGCCGCGTCAGCAGGATAAGCTTTTAAGTCCTGTCTCCTATCGTTAAACCCAACGATCAAGGAGCAGACAACGTGGCAGACAACCAGGAAGAAATCCTCGTCGTCATTTCGCAACAAGGGGTCCGCGGGTTTGCTATGGATCCCTGGATGGAAAGAGAGCATTCCTCACCTAATATAGAAAAATGGAAAGAGGCCACCACCCTCTGGCCCCGTCAAATTCTGCTGGGCAAGGATGAGCCGATGGAGGTGTTTTTCTGCCTCGATCAGGAACGGCTGGCCGGAGGCTATGGCTTGCCTTTCCTGCGTCGCTTAATTCAACAAGCGCATCAAGCCATGTGGGGCGCCAACCTTTATTTTGTGGTCGACAGAGAGTGGCAACCGGTGGTGCTCGATCCCGAACAGCCGGGGCCATATCGCTGGATCGAAGGCCTGCTACAGAACAAGATCACCGATATTCTTGAATGGTCGGTTAAGACTAACAGCAACTATACGGAAGCGGCATCACGCTCACGTGAGCGAATGGTAAAGCTCGCGCGTTGTCGAAAATACCAACCGTGGAAGTGTTTACTGCAAGACTCGGAAATACTAACCACGGAAGAAGAGAGGTTGCTGGAGCCGCACCTGATTTCATCGCCGAGTGAGCTCAAAGGCCGCAGTTGCCTCTTCGTCTGGCGATTTCTGAGAGATGACTATCTTTCTCAGCTCAAGCAAATGGTGAAAGATCTTGATGCTGACAAGTTGATTATAGGATTAGTAGATAGCTTGGATGAACCACCTCCCGAACTGGAGCGGTTCTGTAGAGAAGAAGGTCATGAGGTAGTGCGGTTTCATGGCACCGCAGAACTTTTCTATTTTCTGGAAAAACTCAATGAATCGGTCTTGGACATTTCTCCAATCATAGATGCGAGATTGATGGGAAACGAAGGAACTCCGGTTCGTATCATCAATTCTAGATTCAAATCCTATAATCCTCAACTTTTGATTACTCATTCCTACCTGTCTGGTAAGCGTGACGATTGTCTTACCGCTGCCACAGACACCTGGGAGTTGATTGGCGATCTACCCGCGAACGTACAGATTGAAATCTACCCCGCGATAGAATCTGTTAAACTGGCTGCCATCGTTAAGCGATTCGAGCATCTGCTGGCTTGGATACATATCGGTCATGGCGACCTCCAAAAAGGACTTCAGCAGTCTCGGGATGAAGTCTTTAAGAGTGCCGGCGATTGGATCAAAGGTTTTGCGGATTACAAATCAACCTTGCCGTTGGTTTTATTCTCCTCATGTTATTCCAAACCCGTTGCTCAGCAGTTTGCAGAAGCGGGTGTCGGAGTCGCGATTGGTTTTGAGGAAGCCGTAAATCAGCGGGTTTGCGCGGAATTGACGAAAAGAGTGGTTGAGGCAGCGTTGAAATTTAATGGCGAGCGAACTGCGATTCTTAATGCTTTCCTTGATGGGCACGATGTCTTGAGCATAGGGGACTCTAAAGCTCTGCCAAAGGCTTTTTGGTCGAGTGACTGAATAGCATGATTGCGCTGTTTGCTTCTGAGAAAGTGTTTCTGCCTGCCATCGAGGCCGTCTTGCGTCATGAAGGTTTGGACGTATCATCCTTCACCCTCACGTCGCAACTGACTGAACTTGATTCTGGCGCCAGTATAAAGAACGTAGTGCTGGTTACTAATGAGACCGGCGCCGTAAATATCGGTGAGCAGGCTGAGCAACTTCGCGGTCTTATCCCCAAGCAAACAGATCTACTTATTTGTGCGCCTCCTATCACAACTTCTACTCACGAGATGTTGTCGGAGTTAGGGGCCTCTGAGATCGTATCTCCCGAATCGTGGCATCCTCAACATATCGGTGAACGTATATTTGCACACCTGGCGCTAAATGAGCTTCTCCCCAACGGATGTGGAGCGTTGCGCGGCGCCACTAAAAAAGCACGCGAACTCTATTCCCAAATAGAACTACTCGCGCCGTTATCCGAAACAATTCTGATCATCGGAGAGACTGGTACCGGTAAAGAGCTGGTTGCCAGAGAATTGCACAATCGGAGTGGTCGCAAGGGACCATACGTGCCGATTAATGCTCCCGAACTGGATCCGAACCTCATCAGTAGTGAGTTGTTCGGCCATGTAAAGGGAGCATTCAGCGGAGCTGACAAGACTCGTACTGGTCTAATTGTCTCAGCGGGGGCGGGTACAGTGTTCCTCGACGAGATTGGGGATCTCGATTTGCAGTCGCAGGCCAAATTGTTGCGCATGCTTGAAGACCACACCGTCAGAAAAGTCGGCGCCAATCACTTTGACCCGATTCATGCGCGCATAATTCTGGCGACCAATCGCGATCTGCAAACAGCATGTCATGAGGGCAGATTTCGCGCCGATCTTTATGAACGAATACGTGGCTTTACCCTTGAGCTTCCACCGCTGCGTGATCGCAAACCGGATATCCCTCTTCTCGCCGCTCACTTTGTAAGCGAGTACAACAATGATTACGAAACCAGCAATCAGATTTCCGCGACGAGTACCGATTGTCTGTTTCAATATGATTGGCCAGGCAACGTCCGCGAATTGCGAGCTGTCATTAGGAAGGGCGCTGCGTATTCGGACTCGTCCGGTTACATCAATTCATTGATATTGCAGGATTCACTACGCAAGCCACGGCCGAGTGTAAAGCAAACCGGGATACAATTTGACCCTGCAGTTGATAACTGGCGTGATTTACAACGCCGGGTGGAATCTACTTACTTCCGTGCTTTGCTGGCATATACGAACGGTAACAGGGAATCTGCAATTAAACTCTCCGGGCTTAGCAGATCCCGGTTCTTCGAAAAACTTAAAGAACTATCCAAAGACACATAGCCTGGACTGTTACTGCCCGGGCGCGGTGGTTGAGCCTTTGTCGATTTTCTCGCCCAACTTCATGATCCAGATGCCGGAGTTGATGTCGTTGAAATAGATCAATCCGTTGTGTGGCTGCGCACCCCACGTGAACGGAAGGTTTGGATGAAAGCCATTGGGATCGCCGGTCCAGATGCGCGCAATCTCTCGACCCTGCCGGTAAAGATCGCCACGCAGCTCACCCGACACATCAACCACGCGGCCGCCACCGCTGTAATACCCAATGTACATCACGTCATTCTCGACCCACATGTTGTGCGCGCCGCCTTCAGGCACCGGATACTCCGCGACTTTGCGTGGCTGGTTGATATCCGCCACGTCGACAACATGAACGATGCCGCGCACCGGAGTGCGCTTCGGCGACTTGGTGTCGAAGATTGCCGGAAACACTTCGTCTCCGATAAACACGTAATTGCGATAGCGATAAACTGAATGCGTACCGGCGAGCCAGCCGTTTCCATAGAGCTCGTTGTGATTGAAACGCAACTGACTCACGAGTTGCGGTCGCTCCGGACTTCCACCCTTCATGCCGGCGCCAACATCAAGAATCACCAGGCCATCGTGCCAGTAAGCGAGATACGCCAGACCATCTTTAACCTGGACATCGTGAATGTAACGTCCGGCTATCTGATCGCCTCCCTTCGTGGTGATCGTTGCAACAAACTGACCTTCGGTCTGCCAGCGAGCGACTTCTTTCGGATTCTTCACGTCCGCAAAATCAATCACTCGCAGCGACCCCGTCGCATCGTCGGTGAGGTAGACATAGTGTTTATCGACGAATGCACTGTGAACACCGCCGGTGACAGTTGCGGTGTATTCGGAGATCAACTTCGGATGAGCCGGATCGGACGTGTCGTAGAAAGCAATTCCATTCTTTCGATTCGACGCGCCTTCGCGTGAGATCACAAGAATCTTTCCATCGGCCGTGGTCGAGATGTCGTTGACGATGCGCGCGTCGACTTTGATCGTGTCGGTCAGTTTCGGATTTGCCGGATCGGAGATGTCATAGACGAAGAATCGATCGGCAATCGTGGAGTAGTAAGCATAGTTGCCGATGATCCATTGCTCCGCACCCTCAAATTCTTTCATCGGCGCGCGGCCAACGAGCTCCAGCTCGCGTTCGAGATTGCGCGGCGTGACGACGATCGCAGTACTCGAGGAGAGATTCCCGCTCGTGCCCGTGACGATATATGTTCCGGGTTGTTCGGCGAGGAAACCGCCATCGGCATCGATGGTGGCGCCACTGCCGCTAACGGACCAGCGAGTTGAGAAGTCGCCGGCGGGATTGCCTTGCGCCGTGAACTTAATGACATCACCAGTGCGCGCAGATTTTGCGGCGCCCGTGATCGTCATGCTGCGCAGATTGCTTTTGGCGACTGCGACGCTGGTGGTCGCACTTGCGACGCCGGACGTAGCAGTGATGGTGGCTTTGCCTGGTCCAACGCCTGTTACCACGCCGCCTGCATCGACAGTGGCGACTTGCGGATTGTCTGAAGTCCAGTTGATAGGCACGCCCGTACGCGGATCGCCGTTGTAGATGCGCGTGACCGCGTCGAGTTGCGTGCTGCCGCCGACGACGATCGGCTTCTTGAGTGACTGGATCTCGATGGTCTTGACGCTTGGCGGCTTGACCATGAAGGTGCTGAAGCCGGGCTTGCCGCCGACCAACGCGCCAACCGTGACTTCACCGGTGCCGAACAGCTTCACGTTTCCGTTTTCGTCGGCCGCGGCGATGTCGAATGGGCCGGCGAAGTATACGGAGGGCTGTTCCTTTATCACGTTGCCAGATGCGTCAGTGGCAACCACGGTGAGCTTCACGTCTTGTCCGACTTCGGCGGACTTTACGGAAGGTGTTACCTGAACGTTCGTCACGCTCGGAGCGGGGTTCTTCGCCTCCTGGCCCACGACGTTGATCGTCAGTAATACGGTTGTAGCGATAGCAATGAAGAGGGAATTTCTCATAGTGGCGGAAAGAATAACTGAAAAACAATGAACCACAAAGACACGAAGGCACTAAGTTGTGTCTTAGTGCCTTCGTGGTTAAATCCGTTTAAGGACAATTGCTCAAGACGGTGAAACTTACTCCACTGTCTACCGCGGGATTGCCGTTTTGTGCGTGAGGGACGGTGACTTTTGCTGTCGTGGTGGTGACGTTGCCGTCACTGTCAGTCACCCGCAGCGTGACGGTGTAAACGCGCCCGTTGCCGTCGCCTTTGCGCTCCGCACGCAGTTGCACTGATTTGCAGTCGTTAGCAATGACGATGTCGTTGACTGTTGTTCCATCCGCATTGGCGTCGTCAGGCTCGTCGCTTGTGACCTTAACAATCACCACGCTGCTGATCCCGACGTTGGCATCGCAATTGTCGGTGACGCTGGTAACCAGATCACTTAAGTTGAACGTCGAGTACGTGTGATCGGGCGACCATAAAGTCTGATTAGTGGTCGTGATAACGGGCGCCTGTTCATCGGTAACGGTGACTTTGAAGTTACAACTTGGACCAGCGGTACTGGTGCAGGTCACCGTTGTTTCACCCACCGGGAAGAAAGATCCGGACGGATGATCGCAGGTGACAGTGCCACAGCTTTCTCCTGACGGTGTCGTATAAGTGACGATCGCGCCGCACTCGTCCGGATCGTTCGGAACTGCAATATCCGTTGGACAAATCAGGACGCAAGCCACTTCGGTTTCAAACGCGCCGATGTCCGTACCGTCGCTCGTTGGTTCATTCGGCACGCCGGGATCGTCGACCGTCCGCGTTTCGCCGCGCTGATCTAAAGTGGCGCCGGCCGCGACACCCGCATCGATCGCATCACTGCCAGGCAAAGGCTCCATCGTCTCGGTTGGACCACCGTTGTCGGCGAGCGCTGCCAGCATCGCATTCGCACCGGTCAGGTCGCCTGTGCCAGTGAAGCCGGTAGCTTCGGTGGCGACGCCCAAAAGGTTATGGCCATTGCTCGAGACAGCGCCGTCGACGTTTGGCCCAGGCGTGAACGCGCCGGGATTTGCTCCCACACCGTTCGCAGCCGTGTTTCCAGCAACGATTGTGTTTTCCAACGTCACGCTTGCTGGTCCAACACGAATACCGCCGCCAGTCCCTTCCGCGGCGTCTCGCGGAGGCTTGTTGGCGCCGCCCTGGTTCACTCCAGTGTTGCCGGCCTGCGCGTTGTTCAGGCTCAACGTTCCGTGCTTCAGGTTGATCGTTGCCGCATTGTTGTTTGCAAGCGCGCCACCATGCGCAAGACCGCCCGCGCCGTGCATGCCACAGTTGAGACCGCCGTCTGTCTGTCCGCCGTTGCCGCCTTTGCCACCCACAGCCGAGTTGCCGGCAAACGTGGCGGTGTTGATGACGAGGCTGCCACTGTCGGCGAAGATTGCGCCACCACGCGCAGCGCCGCCGTCACCGCCGTTATGCGCGCCGAGGCAGGTGCTGCCAAAAGCATTACCGCCGTCGCCGCCGTTGGTTGCTGCAAGATTAAAAGTCGAGTTTGTCACGGTCACATTGCCAAGGCTGTAAATGCCGCCACCCATAGCTTCGCCGCCCGGGTTGGCGCCGTTGCCACCAGTGCCTGAGTTGCCTCCGTTCGCGGAAGTGCCTTCGAACGTGGTGTCGTTAACAGTTACGGTTCCACCGCCGACCCACAGTCCGCCACCCTGGGCCAGGCCGCCAAAGCCGCCGTTAGTCTGACCGTTTTGATCCTGGTTACCGCCGTTGCCACCGGAGGCGGAGCTAAATTCGATTCGCGACAAATTAATATTGAGCGTTCCGTTTTCGAAATAGATCGCGCCGCCTTTGGCCGCACTGCCGTCACCGTTGTTGAAGTTGCCGCCGTTTCCGCCTGAAGCGGCGTTACCGCTGAATTTACTGCCGTTGATGATCACATTGCCGGTTGTTCCGAGAACGGCCAGGCCGCCGCCCTGGGCTTCGAGAGTGGTGTGTTGGTTTACAACGCTATCGCCCTTGCCGACTGCCTCGCACGCCTGGATCTGGACGTTGGTTAACGTCACGTTGCCGCCGTTATCGAGGATGCCACCGCCTGCGCGGTTTGTGTTTTGGGCCGCCGGATCGGTACTCGCGCCGCTGGTACCGTTGTCAGCAGCCTTGCCGTTTCGAATGAGCACGTCCTGGAAGATCGCGGTGATGTTTGAATTGGTGATGTGGAACACGCGGTCGCGGACGTTTCCGGTATTGAGCGCGCTCGCATCGATGATTGACGCGTTCACGCCTGACGAGCCGCCGCCGGCGATGGTTACCGAATGAAGCGTCGTGGTTATGTCGAGGTCACCAGTTGCTGCGTTGTTTTCCTGTGTCGCGTTGGTCAAGGTGAGGTTATAGGTGGTCCCTGGTTGCAGGTTAATGACCACGGGGTCAGCATTCGGATCGGCGTTCGCAGCGATAATTGCGCCGCGCAAACTGCAATCGTTGGGAGCAACGGTGCAAGCGCCGGCGCCGGCGACGTCGTCATTTCGATCGACGTCAAAGGTTGTAACGAATAGGGGAAGGGGAGCTGCATGTTGGGTGAAATTCAAAAACACGCCGCCGAGCAAAATGCCGAGCGTCAATACTGACCAGGTAATTTTTCTTTTCATGGGGTGTACTCCAACTGATTAGTTTTTCGGTTAACTTCAAATTGAACCCAGGGATAAATTACAGAGGGTGGCTTGAGTGAGGAGTGAAGTTGGCGGCCACGGCCGGCAAAATAGACTGCGATTCTGCGCGCATCTAAATACACCTTTCCCACGTTGAGCAGCAAGTTTTTTTAAGAGTGCTTTAAAACGCGTCTATATAAATAAGCGTATTGAATAAGTAAGCGTACTGACGCGGCGCCGAATTGGCTGGGAATGCTGAGGGAATCCGGTAGTCGTTTCCGCGTTAGTACGTAAAGCAGGCGGCAATTGCCCAGAGGGTCCTGGACCAGCTTTATGAAGTGAACTGTCACGCCCGTTAACTAGTCACCTGCTATCTGTTACACGGAGCGAGCCAGTCCAGGGGGCTTAGAGAAAGGTTCAGTTTCTGGCGCTAACTCAGCGGCATACCCTAACGTGCGGATCTGAACTACTCCCATTCGATTGCCGGTCCAACCGGCGAGGAGATCTGTATGGCTACTGAAGATTACTACCGTCCCCAGGATTACACTCAAGAGGGGATTAACCATGGACAGCGACAAATCAATTATGCGCTCACTCAGGCAGACCGAGCGCTCATTACCGTTCTCACTCTAGTAAAAGACGCACTCGAGGCACCTCCTGGTAGAGCAGCTGCGTTTGTCTCTCGGATTAATTCGGCGATAGATGCGGCTACCAAAGCTGTTAACCATGTTGCGGGAATCAGACCGCCAGGCTGCGACGCAACCTGGGAACCTAAACCCGACCCACCCCAAAGCTGATATTCCGTGGAGTACGGCAACAGCGAACGTGCATAACAGCACGGTTCGCTGTTGCTATCTCATTGTCGCGACGTTAGGAAACTTATTCCCACGTAGACACGCGATCTGCTTGTAGTCAGGTGACCATGCATAAGCGTAGATCTGATCGGTGTTGAAACGGGTGATCTGCTTCGAGACTCCCGTATCGAGATCGTAAGTCCAGATGTTTGAATACCCATCAACATTCTTTACATAACTCACTTCGTGGCCATTTCGGAGCCATTGAACACTTTGCCATTCCTGAACAGGGACGTTGAAATGTTTCAGCGGCTCGCCGCCCTCGGCGGAAAAGATAGCCACGCCACGTGAACCGGAAACTTCGTCATAGCGACCCGCGATGAATTGGTTGTCAGGGGAGAATACTGGCATGCGATATTTCTCACCCACTTTTACAGGCTTCCCACCCACTAAAGGCACTTTAAAAATACTTGTGCTTGACTTGACCAGATTGTCGTACGCAGCCCATTGATTATCTGGCGAGACTGAAGGATAAAAATTGCCGTCGCTAAGGGTGAGTTGTATTAGATCGCTGCGATCGTCGGCGTTCATGCGCCAGATATTGAAGGAACCGTCTCGGTTTGACGTAAACAAAATAAATCGTCCATCGGGTGACGAGGCCGGCATAAAGTTGTCTCCTGCGTTAGCCGTAAGCTGGTCTTGATGCCCGCCGTCAGGATCAATTTGGAAGAGATTCAGCCGCTCCTGGGCCATTGCCGAGTACACTATCTTTCCGTTGCTGGTCCAGCTAAGGCCATAGTAAAGACCAACCCCACTCGTGATCGAAGTCGCTTTTTCGGAGTCGTCAATTGGCACCACCCATATTCGCCACTGGCGATTAGCTTGCACGGTTACGAGTTTTTTGCCCGCTAAACCGACACTGCTGTATTCAGATAAATCCCTGGTGATTTTCTGCACCGTTCCATCGGGAAAAGAGATCCACCACAACTGGTGTGGGGCGGTCAGTCGTAATGTGGCGCTGACAACCAGCCCGGTCATGTCGGGGTACCAGGCTACCTGTTGCATTGAAAACCATGATTGATTGCCGATTATTCGCTCGCGTCCCTTTTCCAGATCGAATCCCACCAAATTCATCTGCCAACCCTTCTTCCAATCGCCTGCGGGACAAATAACTGTTCTGCCGTCAGGCGACCATGCGACTCCATAAAGAGAGAGCGTATCGCCGTTCTTGCGTCTGGCAATGACTTGCTCGTTCATTCCATCGATATTGGACAGCACGAGGGAAAATTCCGTTGTTGCCTCGTCGTAACGTACGAAAGCAAAGCGGTCGCCTTGTGGAGAGAAGCTAATCGGACTATCCACGCCTTCTTTCAGTTTTCTTGAAGTGAGCCCGATCAAGGCGAGCTGGTAGAGAATGCCGTCGTTATTCTTCTCTGTGCGCGTGAAGTAGAGATAACTGCCGTCGAGTGAGAACGAGATACCAAGGTACTTCACGTCGTCTGCGGGAACGGCGACGACTTTGTAGGCCGTCGTAGCATTGGTTATGGTCAGTTGTTGTTTCCCATTTTGTTGTTCGGCATGGGCGACCCATGTGCCATCGGGGGAGATGGCTGCGCAAACAGTCGTTCCCGCATCCGTCAGTGGCTGCATTGACATGTTTTCAAAGGGGCTCAAGTGCGGCCCCGATCCCGAAAATATAAAAAGCAAAAGCAAAACAAAGACGAAGGATGCAGCGAAGACCGTTGCTGTTGCTGTCTTGTATGTTCTGATCTCGCCAAACAGTGAATCGGCGGTTAATACTGCCTGCGACTTGAATCGAGTGAAGATTGCCGGGCCAGGGAGGATCGGCGCCGGAACTGGGGTAATGTAACCTTCTTCATTGTGTTCTAACTCCCATTTTAGCTTGCGCAAATCAGCGGTAAATTTCGTAATGGTTTGATATCGTTGAGTGCAGTCCTTTTCGAGTGCCTTCTTAATGATTTCGCGAACCTGGATTGGTATCCCTTCGTCAAACTCTGGTTGCGATGACAGAATCGAAGCGATCAACTGATTAGGTGCTCGCGCTTTAAAAGGCGGGGCGCCAGTGAGCATCTCGTAAAGCACAATGCCCAGACTCCAGATGTCCGTTCGCTCATCCACCGGAGATTCCTGGAGTTGTTCTGGAGACATGTACCTGACTGTGCCCATCATGTGTGAGTCGGTATAAAATTCTATTTCTCCTTCACCGATGTGTGGCTGCGGCGGCAGCAGTTCAGTGAGCTTCGCGAGGCCAAAGTCCACAACCTTCACGTAGCCGTCGTGGCGCAACATGATGTTTTCCGGTTTGATATCGCGATGAACGATGCCCTTTGCGTGTGCGCTGGCCAACGCATTTCCAACCTGAATGATGATTTCCAAAGCTTCCAGCGGGCTGAATGTTCGCCGCGCCAGTTCATCCCTGAGCGTGTTGCCCTGGATGAATTCCATGGCGATGTAGTGCCGGTCGTTGTCCGTGACTCCAACGTCGTGGATCACGCACACATTGGGATGATTCAGGGCAGAGGCGGCGCGGGCTTCCTGTTCGAAGCGTTGCACGCGGCGGGGATCTTTTGCGTATTCCGGCGAGATAAACTTGAGCGCGATCTTGCGGTCCAGTTTTGTGTCATGAGCTTCATAGATCTGGCCCATGCCGCCCGAGCTTATGAAACACTCGATCTCGTACTGTCCTACTTCCTGACCGGGAGAGAACTCGCGAGGCTCATCGGCGAGCATGCCGGTAGCAAACTCGTATGCCGGTTCGTTGAGAAAGTCTTCATTTTCCGCGTCCGCGGTGAGCAAGGCTTCCAGCTCTGCCCGCAGCGCCGTATCATTCCCGCAAACTTCAGTCAGAAAAGCTGAGCGCTCGGCCGGCGTGTGGTCCAGAGCAGAGTAAAATATCTCTTTTATTCGAGGCCATCTATCATGCGTGATCATGTCAATACTTGAGGGTAATGGTTTGCAATGGTTGCTGACTATAACGCGAGATTCGTCGGCTAAGTCCCTCAAGAACCGTTATTGGTCCTGGTTAGTTCACGTTTCAGAAAGGCCTTGGCCAACCTCCATTCACGTTCGACCGTCGCATGTGATGTCTGCATTATTTCCGCAGTTTCTTTGATCGTGCGGCCGACAAAAAACCGCAACTCAACTATTCGTGCTTGATATGGATCGATCTCCTCAAGCCGGCTTAAGGCATCGTGGAGCGCCAGCAGATCGACATCGGGCTGAGCACCGAAACCGGGAACGTTTCTAATCGATATGCACTTCTGGTCGCCCCACCGCTTGTTAGCATGATGAGCGCGAGCATAATCGATGAGAATGCGTCGCATGAGTTGAGCGGCGACGCCGTAAAATTGCCGCCGGTTCTGCCAATTCATACGGTGCTGGTCAGAGAACTTCAGGAAAAGCTCATTAACCAGGGCGGTAGGTTGTATCGTGTGTTCGCGGCGTTCCCGGCGTAGGTAGATACCCGCGATCCGCTTTAGTTCGTCATAAACAAGCGGCATCAACTCCTCAAGTACCGTGTTTTCGCCATTACTCCAGCGTTTGAGCAGTTGAGTGATGTTTTCCGGGGCTTGGGGCTCTTCGGGCTGGTGAGTGGCCATTCCGTAATCTCTTTCTATTCGACAACTAAAATTCGAGAGAGTGAGTGGGCAATTTGCAAGGCGCCCGAGGCCCCTGATTCTAACATCGGAAAAAATCTGAGGGAATCTGACAGCGCCTTACGCGTTTAGGTTAGACAAGAAAACAGGAGACGATCCTGGATTGGAAAAAAGAAGCTCGGTTCGTTTCCGTTGGAGTAACTCACCCCGCCCACTAGAGCAAAGCGGCAGAGAATGCTCAGAATCTCCCACTCACGCCGCTTTGTTTCTTTAGTTCTACCTGCAAGCAAAGACACTAAGGCACGGCTTCTTGAAGATTAAGATCCGATCCTGAACTTGACTCCATTCACTCCGGCTTCTTGAAGATTAAGAGCCGCTCCTGAACTTGACTCCATTCACTCCGGCTTCTTGAAGATTAAGAGCCGCTCCTGAACTTGACTCCATTCACTCCGGCTTCGCCGCCCGATGTGAGGCGAGGCTCCGCCTCGCCGTAGAGGTTCCACTAAGGTAGGGGCTAAGCCCATGGTTCGGCCTTTGGCCGAAAACCTTTAGGGGCAGAGCCCGAACCAGGGGCTTAGCCCATTCGGAGTTTTTAAGGGGAACGGCGAGGCGGAGCCTCGCCTCACATCGGGCGGCGAAGCCGGAGTGAATGGAGTCAAGTTCGGGAGCGGCTCTTAATCTTCAAGAAGCCGGAGTGAATGGAGTCAAGTTCAGGAGCGGCTCTTAATCTTCAAGAAGCAACAGACGCTTCCTAAATCACCTTTTTACCTATTGCCTCAATTCAAAATCTTCTCGAAAGCTATTTATTGACAGGCGCACTGCACGAGAGTAGATTTTGCCGGTTTCAAGTCCTGGTACCTCGATCTCAATGTCAGTCCTGCATCTCAAACGCCTGCCGTTAAAATGAAACGGGGTCAACAGAGGCATAAGGATCAGTAGCATTCCGTCCGCCCGAAACTGAAGAAAAAGAAAACTATTGTCGAATCAAAGGAGAACGTGAGATGACACCGCCGCCTGTCAATTTCGGATCCAGCACCTCCGGTACGTTTACGTTGCCGCTGCAAATTACCGTAAGCCTTGGTGCTCCAACTCAGGCCACCCAACCCTGAGTTTCAACCCGTGAATGGACGCTCGGTGAGAGCTTTCTCGAGTCGATAGGCGGTGAAGACGAATTCCCCAGCTCTTTGTTGGAGCGGATCATCAACGGTGAGAATTTTCTGGGCGTCAGGTTCTTCGCCCTGGGCCAACGCGCCGGACGCGCAATAGCTCGCATCGATATTCGCACTCCCGACGGCAGAAGTGGATCCGGCACCGGCTCGCTCGTATCGAGTCGACTACTGCTGACCAATAATCATGTTCTCGAGAGTGCCGATTGGGCCAGGGGCTCGAGCGCCGTCTTCGATTTTGAAGATGACCTGGAAAATAAACCGCGTCCGACTGTCGCCTTTCAACTCGATCCCGATACGTTCTTTTTTACTAACAAGACATTTGACTTCACGTTAGTCGCCGTAAAGACCACTGCGCTTCATACTGGGACTAGTCTCAATGACTATGGCTTCAATCCTCTCGACGATTCGCAAGGGAAGGTAACGATCGGTGAGCCGATCAATATCATTCAGCATCCGAGTGGCTTACTGAAGCAGGTGGTACTACAGGAAAATCGTTTGCTCGACCTGCCGGAGGACCCGCCGGGCTGGCTACACTACGAGTCAGATACGATGCCGGGATCTTCAGGCGCTCCGCTTTTTAATAATCGCTGGGAAATGGTTGGGTTGCATCATTCAGGTTGGCCCAAGCGGAACGAGCAAGGCCAAATTCTAACGGTAAATGATCAGATTTGGACGCGCGACATGGGCGAGCTTGCAATTAAATGGATCGGCAATGAAGGCGCGCGGGTCAGTCAAATTCTTCAGATAGTAAAAGCAGAGCAGGCAGCGATGGATGCCGGACGTCAGGCGCTGGTCACTGAATTGTTGACTCCACCCAAGACGGGAACTGTGGTTGCTCCGCCGGTGGTAGAAATCTCTACGCCTCCGTCAGAGCGTACGCCCGTCGAAAGGACGACGACCTTGGGCGTGCAGTCAGCGGTGATGCAGGGCTGTGGGCGCAAAGAGGAAAACAAATTCGAGCCTAAGAATGGTAAAGGAGCGGTGTCCCGCGCGGTGATGTATTTCCTGTTACGTTATCCGGGCTTCATAGATGACAAGCCGGCTGAATTACAAGCGGCGCGTCTCCAAACTCTTTTGCAGTGGCACCAGGCCGAGCCGGTCTCAGACTACGAGCGCCACCGCAACGCCGCCATCCATGAGAAACAAGGCAACCGCAACCCCCTGATAGACTTCCCCGACCTGGCCACCCGCATCAACTTTGGTTTGGGCCTGGGCGCTTAGCCTGCGAATGCGGGCGTCGCAAATGCGTGGGCGCCGAGCCCGCGAAGCAGATCGGTATCGCAATGCGTGGGCGCCGAGCCCGCGAAGCAGATCGGTATCGCAAATGCGTGGGCGCCGAGCCCGTGAAACGGGCGGCAGAATAAAGCCTGGGGCGCAAGCCCCAGGATCAAATCAAAAAAAAGGCGCGCGAGCCCGCGTAGCGGGCGGCAGCGCCCAAACCTCCCACGCTGTCGCCCGCTTCGCGGGCTCGACGCGCATTTTTTGCATCGCTAACCTGGGGCTTGCGCCCCAGGCTTTACTCTGCCGCCCGCTTCGCGGGCTCGGCGCCCACGTATTTGCGATGCCGATGTGCTTCATGGGCTCGGCGCCCACGCATTTCGATGCCGATGTGCTTCACGGGCTCGGTGCCCACGCATTTCGATGCCGATGTGCTTCATGGGCTCGGCGTCCACGCATTTGCGGATCTGTTTCGCAGGCTATCAATGCGCAAATTCAATCTGGAAGCGTGCTGCCATGCGGTAGAGCGTCTTGCGATTGATGCCGAGGACCTCGGCGGTGCGCTTTCGATTGTTGCCGGTGGCGTCGAGCACGTGGAGGATGTAGCGGCGCTCTATCTCGTCGAGATTGGGGAGGCCTGTAAAGAGCCCGGCGAGATCGTCCGCGGAGAGCGGCGGCGTGTCGTTTGATTGTTGCAGGCGTAAGCGTTGCGGCAGATCTTCAGTCGTCACAACGCCGCCCTGGCTCAGCGTAACAGCACGTTCGATCACGTTTTCCAGTTCACGCACGTTGCCGGGCCACGAGTATGCGGTAAGGCTGTGCATTGTGTCTTTATCGAGCGTGATCGTGGCGGTTGGACCAGGCGCATGCTTCCGCAGAAAATGCGCGACAAGGAGATGGATATCTTCACGACGCTGTCGCAACGGCGGCAGATGCAGTTGAATGACGTTCAGACGATAGAGTAAATCTCCGCGAAAGGCGCCCGAAGCCGAAAGCTTCTCCAGGTCTGAATTACTCGCGGCGATGACACGTGCTCTGACTTTGATCGGGTCCGTGCTACCGACCGGAACCACCTCGCGTTCCTGCAACACCCGCAACAACTTAACCTGCAAACCGGCGCTGGTCTCGCTTATCTCGTCGAGAAACACAGTGCCTTCACCCGCTTGCTCAAAGATGCCACGCTTGTTCGCAATCGCGCCGGTGAACGAGCCTTTAACGTGTCCGAACAATTCCGACTCGAGCAGTGTCTCTGTAAGAGCGCCACAATTGACTGCCACAAACGGTTCAGTCGCTCGTGCGCCATGGTTGTGAATCGCGCGCGCGACCAGCTCTTTGCCCGTCCCGGATTCGCCAGTGATCAGCACCGCGGCCGGCGAGTCTGAAACGCGAGCAATCATCTTGTAGATTTCGAGCATTGAAGGAGTGCGTCCAATCAGTCCCGAGCTGCGCTCTTCGTCATCGAGATCGGACGCGAGATGTTTGCCGTTTCCGTTCGAGAGCGCACGTCGCACTATCGCGACCAGTTCGTCGATGTTGAAGGGCTTGCTTATGTAATCGAAGGCACCTTCCTTGACTGCTCTCACCGCAGTCTCAATCGATCCAAAAGCCGTCATGAGCACGACCGGAACCGACGGATACTCGCGACGAACGATCTCCAGCAGTGACAGGCCGTCGAGACGCGTCTTCATCCTAATGTCGCTGAGTAGAATATCGGGAGGTTGCCGGGCCACCACAGCGAGTGCGGCTTCGCCGCTATTCGCGAAAGTGGCGCTAAAGCCCTCGCGAGTGAAAACTTCGCAGAGAAGTTCACACGTTACCGAATCGTCGTCGACAGTCAGGATTTGCGGGATCTTACGCGGCATCTGCACTCACCTCATTGGCTTCGACTACCGGCAGCACGACTCGAAATTCAGCCCCCTTCTCGACTTCCGTGATGCATCCGATTTCGCCGCCATGTTCGAGCACGATCTCACGCGCGATGGCGAGACCGAGACCGCTGCCGGACTTCTTGGTGGTCCACATTGGCTCGAACAGGTGATCCTGTGCGTCGTCGCAAATGCCCATGCCGGAATCGATAAGTCGCACTTCGATCAGTTCTGCGTGCTCGATGTACCTCGTTACAAATTGCATCTCACCACCTTCGGGCATCGCATCAATACTGTTGTTGACGAGATTCAGAAACACCTGGTGCAGGCTCTCGTGGTCAGCCATGACACAAGGCAGTTCCGGATCGAGATTCTGCGAAACACGGATATTGTGTGATTCAAAAAGGGGAGCGACGAGCAGTAATAGCTCTTCGATGATGGTGTTGATGTCCGTGGGCTGCGGACTGATCGGACGCCGGTGCGTTCGTTCGAGCAGGCTCTTTACTGTTTGCACGATCGAAGCGAGCTGGGCGTTGATGATCTTCAGCCGGCGTTGCGTGTCGACGCAGGTCGGATGATTTCGATCGAGTAGTTGCAGGTGTCCGGCGATCGCGTTCAGCGGTGTCCCGATCTCGTGGGCGAGGGAAGCAGTCACCTGACCGATGGCTGCCAGTCGTTCGGCATGTGATAGACGCTGCTGCGTGCGGATCAGATTTCCGTTGGCGGCCCGCAGCTCGGTCGTGGCAAGCATTACTTTCTTCACCAGTTCGTTGTTCAAACTGCTGATCTCGTCCATCATCTGATTGAAGCCAACGGCGATTTCCCCTAGCTCGTCGTCCCGGTAGACAGGCGCTCGCGCCGTGAGATCGCCCTTGCGAGCATGGACCATGGTTTGGACGATGTCTTTCAGCGGTTTGCGAAAGAAGTAGGTGAAGAGCAGATACAACAGGAGCACCGACGCGACCACGGCGCCCATCAACACGAGGTTGTACTCGCGATGAAGATTGCTGACTAACTTTCGGTGATAGCTTTTGAGTACCAGCGCTTTGATGACACCGCTGTGTTGGCCGTTTGTGATCGGCGTGGTGATCAGCCAGAAGTCGTCATTGTTTTGATCCGTGGCGCCCGTGGTGGCTATTAGCTGTTGATCCTCGTAAACATCGATCTGCTTGAAGTCCGGACGTGAGCTGACGACCAGTTGCATCTCCTGCTGAAGATCGTCGAGGTTTGAGAAATAGTTGTACTTTGCGATCCGGTTGCTAAGCGCAACTGTTTGGTTGACGGCGTTGTCGTAGTGATCCTTTTCTATTATCGATCGGATTCTGCCACTGTGGAGGTACGACGAAGCGAGCAGGATCAGCGACATCGAACCCGCCACAAGTAGCAGAATTTTTTGCTGTAGATTCAGCCGCAAACGCATCACAACTCAAATTACGGCAATTCCTGTGTCAGTACCTTTGCCTCAAAAGTCGAAACTATTCTTAACTGTAGGGGCGGCACTCCGTGGCCGCCCCAGTCTGCGCATTCAAACACTTGGGGCGGCCACGGAGTGCCGCCCCTACAGTTACATCTCACGATACTGACCCGATCCAAGAATGGTGTCAGTACCACCTGCGGTCGCGGGTGGGTCAGCGAAGTCGCATGCGAGCCCTGTTTTAGCATGCGAAAGGGTTGCTCACTGACCCACCCGCTACCGCAGGCGGTACTGACTTCCGGACTGTGGCTCTTTGTGCCGTCAGGCAAAATAGCCACAGTGGCATTAGGCGCCGTTGGTATCGATCCCATAGCGTTCGATCATCCGGTAGAGCGTGCGTCGATCGATGCCGAGGATCTCGGCGGCGCGTGTACGGTTCCCGCCAGCGACTTCGAGCACATACAGCAGGTAACGTCGTTCAAGCTCGTCGAGCACCGGCAGATCTTCAAACAGAGCAGACAGCGGTGAACGTGCCGCGGTGCGGACTTGCGCTGACTGAAGTTTCTCCGGCAGATCTTCCGGCGCGATATCGTGCCCGCGCGCGTGCAACACCGCGTATTCGATCGCTGATTCGAGCTCGCGCACGTTGCCCGGCCAGTCGTAAGCCACAAGCGTTCTGACCGCTTCTTCCGAGAGAGTCAGTTGCCTGTGTCTTTCCCGGTCGGCCACTACTGCAAGAAAACGTTCTGCCAGCAGCGGGATGTCCGTGCGCCGTTCTTTCAATGCCGGCACGCGCAGCGTCACAACGCTGAGCCGGTAGAAAAGATCCTCGCGAAACTTTCCCGCTTTGACGTCCTGGTCCAGGTTTCTGTTTGTTGCCGCAAGAATGCGCGCATCGACTTGTGTTGCTCGCGATGCGCCCACTCGCCTGATTTCTCCTTCCTGCAGCGCGCGCAGTAGTTTTACCTGGAACGCGGGACTGGTCTCGCCGATCTCGTCGAGAAAGAGTGTTCCTCCCGCAGCTTCTTCCCAGAGCCCTTTGCGATCGCTGACAGCGCCCGTAAATGCGCCACGCACGTGGCCGAAGAGCTCCGCTTCCAAAAGTGTTTCGGTAAGCGCGCCGCAGTTCACGGCAACGAAGGTGCCGGTGGAACGTGTGCTGTGTTGGTGAATCGATCGCGCCACCAGCTCCTTTCCTGCTCCCGACTCGCCGGCGATGAGAATGGTCGAGCGCGTCGGCGCCACGCGCGCGATCTCCTTGTAGAGCCCGATCATCACGGGCGAACGTCCGAGCAGTCCGCCTTGTTCGTAACGTGCTGAAAGTTGCTCAGCTCCGCGATCGGTGCTCGCGCCGTTTCGATCGTGATCGAGCGCGCGACGCGCAATCGCTACCACTTCCTGGACCTTGAAAGGCTTGGAAATAAAATCCCACGCGCCTTCGCGCGCTGCTTCGACAGCTGAGTCGAGCGTGCCGAATCCGGTTACCAAAATCACCGGACACTGCGTGCGCAAGTCTTTCAACAGATCCAGTCCCGATTGGTTTGCTTCGAGATTTACGTCGCTGACGACGAGATCAACTTTCTCTTTCTCAGCGACGCTGAATGCCTGCGAGGGGCTCAGCGCTGTGTCGACGTGCCAGCCTTCCGCGGAGAAGATCTCGCGCAGCAGCTCGCATGACTCCTGATCGTCGTCGACTACAAGAATACGTTTCATC
>Ga0070689_100000381_pt1 | contig 26004 bp, 29 predicted proteins | sample KBSS23HmetaG_FD_64669 | JGI IMG/M metagenome (GOLD analysis project Ga0070689, IMG submission 64669) | Switchgrass rhizosphere microbial communities from Kellogg Biological Station, Michigan, USA - KBS S2-3H metaG | ecosystem: Host-associated > Plants > Roots > Rhizosphere ...
CGGCCGGCCGGTGCGCAGGTCGACGGTCGCGCCAAGCGAGCCTTCCTCGGTCGAGGCGGTCGCCGTCTTGCGCACGGTGAGGTTGCTGAACAGCTCGGATGCGAAAGTATTGAAGTCGAAATTGCGTCCGCGATTCGTGCCGCCGGCGGCGTCGGTGCTGCCGTTGGCGCTCATGGCCTCCACGCCGTTGATGCGCACACGCGTGAACTGCGGGCCGAGGCCGCGCACCGAGATCTGCCGGCCTTCGCCGGCGTCGCGCGCAATGACCACGCCGGGCACGCGTTGCAGCGACTCGGCGAGATTCAGATCCGGGAAATCGGCGATGTCTTCGGCGACGATCATGTCGATCGCGCCGACCTGTTCCTGCTTGGCATCGAGTGCCTTGTTGAGGCTGGCCCGGAAACCGGTTACCACCACCTCCTCGACATGCTCGGCGGACTCGCCGCTCTGGCTCGCCGCGCCATCCTGCGCGTTCGCCACGCCGACCACACCGCACAACGCGCTGGCCAGGGCCAGTCTGACGGAGCGAGAAATTTGCAGATTTTTCCCGCGCAATTCACTCGAATCTGCCATGGATGGTCCCTCTTGAATGCGCCCGTCCTTCCGGGACGCTTGACGATGTATCGCTGTGTCGCAGCAGCCTCGACCGTAGGTCGGCGGGGGCTTTATCCCACAGAAATGACACCGGTGGCAACCCCGATTCCCCGAGCCGGGAGAAATCCTTGTTTCTCATCGTTTAACGGCCGCTCTGTCGGGGAATCCGCGCCGACGTCCTGAAGCGGACTTGTCTTATCCATGCGACGACCTGCGCCGCGTGCGTCGGCCGCGGTCACGGGAGCACGCTGGGACTTCTGCCGCGCCCGAGGACAATTCCATGACTCCCGCAAAATCGCCTTCCTGGTTCACGCGCTGCGCGAAGCTCACGGCGCACGTCACCGGACGTCCAGCGACCTTCGTGCTCGCCGTCGTCGTCATAGTAGTTTGGGCGTTGAGCGGCCCGATCTTTCACTGGAGCGACACCTGGCAACTCGTGGTGAATACCGGCACCACGATCATCACGTTCCTCATGGTGTTCCTCATCCAGAGCACCCAGAACCGGGACGCCGTCGCGGTGCAGGTCAAACTCGACGAGCTGCTGCGCATTTCCGCTGGCGCGCACAACGTGCTCATGGACCTCGAGGAGCTCGAGGAGGCGGAGCTGGAGCGGATCCGGCTCGTGTACACGCAGCTCGCGGCCAAGGCGCGGCGTGGACTGGATGCCGGGCGCAGCGACGAAGGCATACCGGAGATCGGCGACCTTGCGGGTAAGAACTCAGCCGGCCAAAAATCCCGCAAGTCCTAGGGCCGGGAGCGCAGATTACGACTTTGCAAATCGACCGTCGTCGGTTCAGATAGCCCGGAGAGAGAACAACCATGAAAAACACACTGCTGATCGCGGCTTTGGCCGCCGCAACCTTCCTGTCCGGCTGCGAGACAGTCAAGACCACGAGCGCCGGCGCCGTGGGCGTCAACCGCAAGCAACAGATGCTGGTGGACAGCAAGACCATCGACGAGGGCGCGGCCCAGGCCTACGAGGCGGAACTGAAAGCCGCGCGCGACAAGGGCACGCTCAACACCGACAAGGCGCAGCTGGCGCGGGTCACCGCCATCGCCAGGCGCATCGTCGCCGCGACACCGACGTTTCGTTCCGATGCGGCGCAGTGGAACTGGCAGTTCAACGTGCAGAAGACCGACGAGCTGAACGCCTACTGCATGCCCGGCGGCCGCATCATGGTGTATTCCGGTCTCATCGATAAGCTGGACCTGTCGGACGCCGAAATCGCGACCGTGCTCGGTCACGAGATCGCGCACGCGCTGCGCGAACACACACGCGAGCGAGTGTCACGCGCCTATGCGCAGCAGCTGGTGTTGTCGGGTGCCGCCGCCGTGACCGGCGCGAGCGAGGGCACGGCCAACATCGCCAACATGATCGGCGAGGTGACGTTCCAGCTGCCATTCAGCCGCGAACAGGAATCCGAGGCCGACACCATCGGGCTCGAGCTCATGGCGCGCGCCGGCTACGACCCGCACGCCGCGCTGACGTTGTGGAACAAGATGAACGGCGCGGCGGGCGGCGGCAAGCCGCCGAAATTCCTGAGCACGCACCCGGCGCCGAAGGAACGCATCCACGACATCGAAAAGAACCTGCCGCGCGTGCTTCCGCTGTACGCGCAGGCCGGCAGGAAAGGCTAACTACCTCCGGGACACTGCCGCGACCGCGCGCCGGAACGCGACCAGCGCGGGCAGCGCGGCCAGCAACGTATCCGGCAGCAGCGGCTTGCGCGCCACCCAGACGGGCGCATCCGCGAGCCAGGGCACCTCGGCGTTCGCGGGATCGCCCGTGAGCATCACAGTCGGTACCGCATGGCCTAACAACCTGGCGAAGTCCTCGGCGACCTCGGTGCCGGTCATGCCGTACCCGAGGTTGTAATCGACGATCAGCACGTCGAGGCGGCCGCGCAACGCGTCGACCTGCGCCAACGCCTGCTCTCCGCACGCGGCTTCACGCGTTTCGAACCCGGCCGAGCGCAACAGCAGCCCGGTGGAGCGGCGCATGTCCTGGTCATCGTCGACATGCAGGATCAGGCCGCGCTCGGCAGCTTCGGGGATCAGCGGAAGAACGTAGGCAAGCTGGGCTGACATGGAGCGCTCCGCTGGCAGGCGTTGTGCGGTTGGTCCGTCGGACAATTCTTCGTATGGCAACGAATCCCGTCAATAAGGACGATTCCTACGTCCCCTGTCAGAGACAGCGACGTGACCGCTACCAGTGTGGTCGCGCGAACATGAGAGCCAGATGAAACGCGGATTACGTTTTTGCTGCGCGGGCTCGAAACTACTGCAGGGCACGCGCGATTTCCTCGCGCAGCGCGGCGTACGACGGCGGGATCTCGATGACAGCGGTGGCACCGTTACGCATGGCCGAGACCGCTTCGGCGACGTCGTCGGGATCGGTGATGACGAAGATCGGCAGGTTGCGATGCAACTCGCGCGCTTCGCGCAGGAACTCGTCGACGGGTTCTTCGCGCAGGTCGTCGGCGATCACCAGGCACGCGACGTCGGCCGTGCCGGTCCACTCGAGCGCTGCTTCCAGGGATTTCGGCCAGATGACGGTGTGAAAACCGCGCAGGGTTCGCAGGACTTCGCGCGTGCGTTTGGAGGATTGACCCGCCACGACGACGGTACGTGTCCGCCGAGTGCCGCCGTTGGTCGCGGCACTACCGTCGATTTCGTCTGACCCCACCATCGCCGCGGCAGCATTGCATTGCAAGGCGCCCGGTCAAATACGTACTTACTCGTGTCTCGCGCGCGCTACCTATGTGCGGGGCGCAACAGCCATCATCATACGTACAAGTTCTGCGAGCGATCCCGCTTCCATTTTTTGCATCACGTGTGCGCGGTGGATTTCGACGGTGCGCTGACTCACCCCCAGGTCTCCGGCCACCATCTTGTTTGCCTTGCCCTGCGTGACGAGGTCGAGCACTTCGCGCTCACGCGGGCTCAGCGTCGCGAGCCTTTCCCTGATTCGGTCCGTGTGTCGCAGGCGCGCGCGGTACTCGGTGTCCCGGGCCAGGGCCCGTTGCACCCGGTCGAGCAACTCCTGATCCCTGAACGGCTTCTGCAGAAAATCGAAGGCGCCGTGCTGCATGGCTTCCACCGCCATCGGGATGTCACCGTGCCCGGTTATGAAGATCACCGGGATGGTCGCGCCGCGCAGCGTGAGCTCCTGCTGCATGTCGAGTCCGCTCATACCAGGCATTCGTACATCCAATACCAGGCAACCGGGTTGCGAGGGGTCGTAGCCGGCGAGGAATTCCGGCGCGGATGCGTACGACTCGCAGGACAGTCCCGCCGACTTGAGCAGCAGGCGCAGCGAATCGCGCACCGCATCGTCGTCGTCGACCACGAACACCGTCTGCGGAAGATCTTTCATCTCGGCGTCTCCATTTGCGCGGGAAGTACGAAGAAGAAGCAGGCGCCGCGCGGCTCGTTGGCGCGATAACCCAGCCGCGCGTCGTGCGCCTTGATGATGGATCTGCTGATCGCGAGTCCGAGCCCGGTGCCCGTCGGCTTGGTCGTGAAGAATGGCTCGAAGATGCGCTGTTCGACTTCGCCCACGAGGCCGGGCCCTAGATCGCTCACCGATACCTCGATGTCGCCGGCTTCCGTGGGGCGTGTCGCAATGCGCACCTCGAAGGTCGCGCCATTGCCGGCAGCCCGGCCGGGCTCGTCGAGTTCGCCGTTGCCGTAGGCGGCGCCGCTGCCGCGGTAGCTGACCTTGTCCGTGCTCTGGGCCTCGAAGGCGTTGTGCACGAGGTTCATCAGCACCTGCTGGATCTGCACGCCGTCCACCGTCACGCGCGGCAGCGACGGCGACAGATCGAGCTCGAGTTTGCCGTCGTGCACCCGCGCGTCGCTCGCCAGCAGCGTGTGCACCTCGCGGATCAGTTCGTTGATGTCCTGCAACTCGCGGCGCACGTCCTCGTTGCGAACCAGCGAGCGGATGCGGCGGATGATCTCGCCGGCGCGCAGCGCCTGTCCGGAGATCTGTTCGAGCGCGCCCGAGATCTCCGGCATGTCCGGCGCCGGCAGCCGCAACAGGCGCGCGCACGCCTGGGCGTAATTTGCAATTGCGGCGAGCGGCTGGTTGAGCTCGTGCGAGATGCCGGCCGCCATCTCGCCCATGGTCGCGAGCCGCGACACGTTGTTCATTCGCTCGAGCGCGCGGTGCGCCTCGTTCTCGGCACGCCGCTGGTCGGTGATGTCCTCGCCGGAGAGCATCACGCCGGTGGCGACGTTATTGGCGTCGCGCAGCGCGACGCCGCGCCAGGTGATGAAGCGGTCCTCGCCGTCGGATGAGCGCACGTGGTACTCGCAGCTCTGCGGTTCGTCGCCGCCGCTCATCAGCAGCGCGCGGAAGGCGTTGCGCGCCACCGCGCGGTCGTCCGGGGCGACGCAACTCTCCACCCAGTTGCAGTTCATGATGTGCGCGTCGTCGACCATGAGCACGCGCAGCGCGCGTTGATTGACGAGCTGCACCAGGCCGGCGCGGTTGGTGGCCACGAGCATCACCTGCGCGAGGTCGAGATACAGACGGTTGAGCTGGCGTTCGTGTTCGAGCGTCGCCAGCGCCTTGCGGCGCAGCGAGGTGTCGTGCAGGTAGCCGACGAACCGCGGCGGCTCGGTATTGGGGATGCGCCCGACGCTCAGGAACACCGAGAACTCGCTGCCATCGCGGTGCCGTACGCGCACGTCGCGACCCTTGCCGAGAATGCGCGCCTCACCGCCCGCCAGGTAGCGCCGCACGTGATCGTCGTGCGAGGCGCGGTCGGCGCTGGTCATGAGCATGCTGACGTTGCGGCCGAGCGCGTCCGCCGCGCGATAGCCGAACATCTCCTCGGCCGAACGATTGAAAGCAGTGATCCGTCCGCGATCGTCCATGATCACGGCGGCGTCGAAAGTGGCCTCCAGCAGGGCCAATACGTCGGAAGAGGGCCCCCCCATGGCGCGCAAAGATACTCCTTGCGCCGCCGCATTGGGCAATCCGCCCTCAGGCCGAGTTGGACTCGACCGTGCCCTGCAGCAGCTCCGCGTCCACCTCGACTTCGGCGGCGAGCCAGTCCGCCAGCTCGTTCCCGGGCGCAAACCCGCGATTCAGGGCGCGAAAGTAGGCCGCACGCGCGATCAGTCCGGCGCGCTGCTGGGGATCCATGAAGCTCGGCGCTTCGACCGGGGTGTCGGGCTCGACGTCGGTGCTGCGCCTGCGGGGGGTTCGTTTGGCCGGCGGGGTTGCCTCCGGATTCTTTGCGCGTGGCATCGCGTCTCCTCCTCAGCCGGCGAGTATCGGCATGGAAATGATCTGCACGCCGCGACCCGTGCGCGGCACCCGCGACTGGAAGTCCGCGGGCTTGACGACCAGGATGTCGGCGGTCACCGCGTCCATGACGAACTCTGCGGTGTTGCCGATGAAGAATCGCTTGAGCCCCGAACGTGAGACCACACCCATCGCGAGGATGGCACAGCGCTCGCGTTTCGCCGTGCGCGGGATCACCTCATTGGGACGGCCTTCGACCAGGTGACAGTGGCTGCGCTTGATGTCGAAGCCGTCGACGGCGCGCGCCAGGCTGCGTTGCGCGATTGCCGTGAGCTCGTCGCGTTCGGTGGCGAGGTCGATCAGCGGGCCATCGGGCATGGCCGGCGCCACCGGCATGGGCGGCAGCAGCGCATGCAGGGCGTGCAGCTCGCCGCGCAGTGCGTGCACCACCTGCGCGCCAGCGCGCAGGATCTGCCGGTCGAGATTCGTGGGCTTGGCATGCGCGTGCGCAGGATCGATCGCGGCCATCACGCGCGGCCGGTGGTACAGCCTGCGGTTCTTGACCAGCAGCAACGGAATCGGACACAGCCGCAGCAGTTCCCAGTCGGTGTAGGCCAGCAGCCACCGCGCCGGATGTCGTCCGGTACCGTGATGGTTCTCGACCACCAGCAGGTCGGCCGAGATCCGTTGTGCCTTGCGGATGATGGCTTCGTACGGCGGGAAGTCCCAGTCGGCGGCCACGTCGACGTCGATGCCGTGCTTGCGTATCCGTGCCGCGACCTTTTCGAGTTGTTCGCGGCGCGCGGTCTGTACTTCGCGCTGCCAGGACTTCAGATCCACATCGCGGCCTTGCAGCGATTCGGCGTACAGCGGCGTGGCGATGTCGTGAAACAGTGTCAGCTGTGCGCCGAGACCCTTGGCGATCTGCGCGGCCTTGTTGACCGCGGGCAATGCGCGCGCGGCCGGATTCTTGACGGCGACGAGGATTCGGCGGATTGGCTGCATGGCGCGAATTTGGCGCATGCAATCCGGCAAAACATCGGGAAAACCACTTAGGGCTGTGTCGGAACAGCCTTACCTTCCGGCGCCTCGATGGTCCCGCCGGATTGCTCCAGGAAGTGACGCAACTCCGGTGACTCCTCGATGAGCAGTCGTGCGGCGCCGCGCAGCCGCGTGATCTGCTCCGCCGACAGGGTGAACGACGTGGGAATTCGATCCAGGTAGTCACGCTCGCCGGCGTCGCTGAGCTGTTCGAACGACAACTCGACCAGGTCGACGTCGAACCTGTCGCAGTCGGGAATATCCACCGACAGCTTGCAGCGCGTACTGCGCACCTCATTTTCCCAGCGCTTCACGCGCGCGCGCAGCAAGTTCATGGTCTCGAAACTGTAACGGTTGAACGTGGCGCTCACGACCGCGTCCATCACCTTCTTGATGCCGAGCGGCTCGGGCGTCTGCGCGTACTTCTGGTCGAACCCGGTGCGCGCATCCACGACGATGAACAACATGCGGCGTGCGCGCGAGAATCCGTTGCGGCGCAGCGCATCGGTGACGGACTCACCCAGCGCCACTTCGTCGAGGATGGCGCGGGCTCCCAGGTTGTCGGCGAACGCGCCGTCGGCGAGGTGCAGGTACGGGTAGTGGGTGCTGTCGAGGAACGACAACAGTCGTTCCGCGCGCTCGCGCCGGTAGGCGTCTTCTTCGCCATCGAGACCGTGGGTGAGGGTTTCGGGCGGCTGGTAACCGCATTTGCCCGCGAATGTCTGCATCACCAGCGGCGCGAAATAGATGGGTGTGGCGGCCGAGGCGAACACGGCGCGCGCCACCGGCACGGTCTTCGGATCCACGCACACGCCGTTGAGCTGCTCTCGCGTGAACGCGAACGGCTTGGAGCGCACCAGGTCGGTGGCGGTGACGATCACCCGCGGCGAGCGCGTCATGACGTCGTATACCGTCGCGCCGTCGAACAGGTTCTCGTCGAAGTACTCCACCTCCAGGTCGCTGCGGCTGATGCGGGAATTCGCCAGCCGCCCCCAGTTCACGGGGGCGAGCACCTTGTGCCACAGGTCCTTTTCGGTGTCGTGATCCAGGAACCGCTCGAGGTAGCTGTCGAAGGTCTCGTGCCCATGCATGGCGTAGTAGGCGGCGGTGAACGCCCCGCCGGAAACCGCGGAGATCAGGTCGACCTCGTCGAGCAACGAGTGGCGCTCGCCTTCGGGCGTGGTCACCTCGATGTCGCGCAGCGCCTCGAGCACGCCGTACGAAAAGGCCGCAGCGCGCTTGCCGCCACCGGAGAACGTCAGGACCACGAATAGTTTGTCGGAATTGGCGGCGACCCCGGGTGCCAGCACCGGCGCGGACAGCGGCACGGTCTCGCGCAGCGACGCTTCGCGGGTGGGTGCGCTGCCACATGCAACCAGCGTGAGCACGGTGGCGGTGAGGAACAGGGCGCGCCAGGTCGCGCTGAACGTCTTCATGCACCGCAGTATACGGGCGTCGGCGACTCAGCCGGGTCGGGTATAGATGCCCGGGCGCAGGATCTGCATGAGCACGCGGTCGTCGGGCGGCGCGCGGAATCCGTATTGCGCGTACAGACCGTGCGCGTCGCGCGTGCCCAGCATGGCGCGGCGCGCGCCGGTGAGCGCCGGGTGTGCCATGACCGCGCGCATCATGAACTTGCCGAGCCCCAGCCCGCGATGCTCCTCGAGCACGTAGACGTCGCATAAGTAGGCGAATGTGGCGTGATCCGTGACCACGCGCGTCAGGCCCACCTGCTGCCCGGTGGCCTGCTCGTACAGCCCGAAACACAGCGAATTGCGCGCCGCCCGTTCGACGGTGGCGAGGGGAATGCCGGGCGACCAGTAGGAGCGGGTGAGATAGGCGAACATGGCAGGAATGTCGAGCCGTGCCTGGTCGGTCGAGATTTCGTAGCCGGCGACATCCGCGCCGGCCGATGCGCCGTTCTCAGTCGATGACATACAACCTCGCGCCGGAGCGGCTCTCCGACCGGTGCGGCTCCGCGCCGTCTGCCACGTGATAACTCATTCCCGGCGCGAGCCTGAATCTCCGGCCGTCGGCCAGCACGGTATCCAGCTCGCCTTCGAGACACAGCAGGAAATGTCCCTTCCGGCACCAGTGGTCCGCGACGTAGCCCGGTGAGTATTCGAGCATGCGCACGCGCACCGCGCCGAACTGGCGCGTGCGCCAGCGCGCTTCACCGGCGGCGCCCGCATGCGTGGTGATTTCGACCGCGTTCCAGTCGATCGTGCCGAACGGCAGGTTCTCGATGACCATGGGTTCAGTGCCTGCCCGCGAGTACGTCGGCGAACAGTGCGCTGTCGACGTTGCCGCCGGTCATCGTGAGACCGACGCGCAATCCGGCCAACGCCGCGCGCTCACGCCAGGCGGCCGCGTACGCCGCGGCGCCGGCGCCCTCGGCGACGTTGTGGGTCATGGCGAACAGGGCGCGCATCGCGGTGGCAATCTCGGCATCGCTCACTTCGACGATACGCTCGACGTTGGCCAGGATGATGGCGACGGCTTCGGCGTCGGGCACGCGGCAGGCCATGCCGTCGGCGAGCAGCGTGTCCACCGGCGATTCGACCACGCGGCGCGCGGCGAAGGACTTCGCGAAGCACGCGGCGTGCGCCGAGACCACGCCGACGATGCGCGTGCCCGGCGACCAGGCATTGCGCGCCGCGGCGGCGCCGCAGATTCCCGACCCCTGGCCGATGGGTACGTACACCACGTCCATGTCGGGGGCCGCGCGGAAGAATTCGGCCCAGTAGGTAGCGACACCGAGCACCAGGTCGGGATGGAAGGCGGGCACCATGTGCAGTCCGCGTTGCGCACCGACGCGCCCGGCTTCCTCGCGCGCCTCCTGGAAATCGCGGCCATGTTCCATGAGCGTCACGCCGAGAGCGCGCATCGCGGCGTTCTTCTCGGTGCCGTTGCCGTGCGGCACGTAGATCGTGGCCGGTAGTTTGAAGCGCCGCGCGGCGAGTCCAACCGCCTGCCCGTGGTTGCCGCGCGTGGCGGTGATCACGCCCGGGCAGCCGGGTTCGCGTTGCATGAGCGCGCGGAAGTAGGTTGCCGCACTGCGCGCCTTGAAGGCGCCGATCGGCGTGTGGTTCTCGTGCTTGAGCCACGCCTCGGTGCCGAGCGCGGCGCACACCTGCGGCCAGGCGTACTGCGGCGTCGGCGGTACCAGCGGCGCGAGGAAACGCGCCGCGGACTCGATGTCTGCGCGGTCGGGGAGTGCGGTCATGCGGGGCGGTCACCCTGAAGATTTAGCTAGCCATACGCAAGAAAATATATGCCATGGGGCCAGTACAGTTACAGTACAGTTGGCAACCCCGAATCCTCCACTGGCCCGCTCTTATATATGGCACTCGAAGCAAAACAGGATCACCGGCTCCCCGCACAGCTCGCCGCGCGCCTGCAGCAGCGCATCGAGACCCACGCGCTGCGCCCGGGTACGCGTCTGCCTTCCATCCGCATCTGCGCACGCGAATCGCGCGTCAGCCGCTCGACCGTGGTGGAGGCATACGACCGCCTGATCGCCGCCGGCCTCATCGAGTCGCGCCGCGGCTCGGGTTTCTACGTGCGCCTGCGGTTGAACAAGCTGCAGCGCCGCATGACCCCGCACCCGATGCCGACCACACCGCTGGACGTCAGCTGGCTGCTGCGCGCACAGCGCCGCCAGTCGCCGGGCAGCGAGCAGCCCGGCGCGGGCCTGCTGCCGGAGAACTGGCTGGACCACGACATGGTCGCCGCGGCGGTGCGCAGTGTCGGCCGCAGCCGCGGTTCCTGGCTGCTCAAGTACGGCGCGGTCGAGGGCTATCTACCGCTGCGCGAGACACTGGCGATGCGCCTCGCGCGCATCGGCATCGAGGTGCCGCCGGACCAGATCCTCACCACGGCCGGCGCCACCCAGGCCATCGACCTGGTGGCGCGGCGCTTCCTCGCGCCCGGTGACACCGTGCTGGTGGAGGATCCGGCGTGGTTCGTGATGTTCGCGAGATTCGCGGCCTTCGGCGCGCGCATCGTCGGCGTGCCGCGTACCGCGGACGGTCCGGACATCGCGGCGCTGGAAAGCGTCCTGTCGCGCGAGAAGCCCAAGCTCTTCATCCTGAATTCGGTGGCGCACAACCCGACGGGTTCCTGCATCAACGCCGTGACCGCGACGCGCGTGCTGGAACTCGCGGCGCGCCACGGCTTCATGATCGTCGAGGACGACATCTACGGCGATCTGCAGGGCCGGCACTCGACGCGTCTCGCCAGCCTCGACGATGGCCGCCACGTGATCTACGTCGGCGGATTTTCCAAGACGCTGGCCGCAAGCCTGCGCGTCGGCTTCGTCGCCGCGCACCCGGCGCTGATCAGGGAATTGCGCGACATCAAGGCGCTCACCGGCCTTTCATCCGCGGAACTCTCGGAGCGCGTGGTGTCGCGCATCATCGTCGAGAGAAGTTATGAACGCATGCTCGAACGGCTGCGTAGCCGGCTCGACGAATGCCGCGCGCGCACCGCCGAGGCGCTGCTGAAAATGGGCGCGAAACTCGCCAGTGCGCCGTCCGCGGGCATGTACCTGTGGGCCGACTTCGGGCGCGATACCAACGAGCTCGCCACCGCCGGCAGCCGCGAAGGCGTGCTGCTCGCGCCCGGGGGCCTGTTCTCGCCGACGCAGTTGCCGAGCACCTGGATGCGCGTGGCCGCGGCCACCTGCCTCAACGAGACGGCGATGAAGTTCCTGGCGCGCGCGATGAATCGTTGAAGTTCAAGGCAGCCAGGTCACCGACCTGCCATGCGGATGGGCTCGCGCGAGCAGCTGAGTGCGCGCGCCGGGCCAGTCGCTGAGTTGCAGCGCGGCCTGTCCGTCGGCGGGATCGAGCTCGAGGCGCAGCCAGCCGAACGGCTGCGCCGCGGTCGCGGCCGCCGCGCACAGCGCGATCTGCGTTTCGATGCGCCGCTGCGTGGATGCGGGCAGGTAGTTCCAGAACACCGAGTGGAACAACACGCGTGCGCCTGCGCGCGCCGCGTCCACCGGCGGAAGTTTTTCCTCGAGCCATTCCGCGGCGTCCCGCGCCTCGATGTGCGTGGGCTCGGCGAGCGCGGTGCCGATCGCGGTTGCCACGCGTTGCAGGCGCTCTGTCTGATCCGCCCAGACATAGGAGAGCAGCCGCGCGCGCTCGGCAGGCGAGGCGATGTCGATCGGCGCGAGGTCGCAACCCTGGCGGCTTGCCACCCGCAGCCCGACGTCCACCGCGGGAGGGTCGCCGCGCCACTCCGGCGCGAGTTCGAGCGCCGCGCGTGGATCACCCCACGAAGCGTCGCCGAAGCGGTATCGGTAGCGGTCGAGGTACAGGTTGAGGCCGGCGCTCGCGCCGATCTCGAACAGGTGCAACGGCACCGCGTGGTGTCGCGCGAATTGCAGCAAGCCCGCGATCAGCACGCACGAACGGCCCACCTCGTTGGTTTGCGGGGCGAGCGCCAGGTATTCGCGGAAGTGTTGCGGCTGCCGCTCCAGCGCAGCGCGCGCGGCACGCCACAGCGATGCCGCATCGGGAAGCGGCGCGGGTGGATAGAGCGCGGTGAGTGCGGGCTCGAGATGGCCGCGCGCCAGGGCGTGCAGCGCGCCGGCGACGCGCAGTGCCAGCACATCCGCAGTCGCGCATGGATCGCCCGGCCAGTCGAGGATCTCGCGCCCGATGGCCGTTCCGGCGTCGAGCGATGCGGCCAGCGTCTCACACAGCAGCGCGGTGAACGGCGAGCCCAGCTTGCGGCACCAGCCCGCCTGCTCGATGAAGGAATGCCTGACCGCCGCGTCGCTCATGCCGGGATTCTGCAGCATGGCGCGCGTGCCGTCGTGCGCCGACTCCGATTTCACTCTCGGTCGATCCGTGGCGCGGCGACGAGGCCATGCTGGATTCGCATTTTTTTGGGGGTGGGGTCATGAAAGAACTCGCGGGTAAGGTCGCATTCATCACCGGCGGCGGCAGCGGCGTCGCACTCGGACAGGCCAAGGCGTTCGCGGCGCATGGAATGAAGATTGCGATTGCCGACATCCGGCGCGATCACCTGGATAGTGCCCTGGCGTACTTCCGTGAGAAGAAACTGCCGGTGCACGGCATCCAGCTCGACATCACCGATCGCAAGGCCTACGCGGCAGCGGCCGACGAGGCCGAAAAGGTGTTAGGCCCGGTGCAGCTGCTGTGCAACACGGCGGGCGTGAGCCAGTTCGGTCCGGTGCAGCAGGCGACCTACGACGACTGGGACTGGCAGATGTCCGTGAACCTGGGCGGCATGATCAACGGCATCCAGACTTTCATCCCACGCATGCTCCGGCACGGACTCGGTGCGCACATCGTCAACACCGCGTCGATGGCGGGATTCCTGCCGCTGCCCGGTTGCGCTATCTACTGCACCACCAAGTTCGCGGTGCGCGGCCTGTCCGAGTGCCTGCAGCTCGATCTCGCGCCGCACGGCATCGGCGTGTCCGTGCTCTGTCCTGGTGCGGTGAACACCAACATCCACGAGGCGGTGCTCACGCGGCCCAAACATCTCGCGAACACCGGCTATTACGGCGCCGATCCGGCCGTCATGAAGAGCCTCAAGGAAGTGATCTCGCCGGGCTACGAGCCGGAAGACCTTGGCCAGATCGTGGTGCGCGCGGTGCAGGACAACCAGCTGTACATCATTCCGTACGCGGAATTCAGCGGACCCATGCAGGAGCGCCTCAACCTGGCGCTCGAGGTGATACCGGATCCCAAGGACGACCCGGGCATGGCGCGACGCGAGGCGGCGATGGCGAAGCGCCGGGCCGAACGCGCGGCGGAGGGACAGAAGAAGGCTTAGTGGCCTAGAATGTCCCGCAAATTGGATGGCCCATCCCCGGGTCATCGTAAAAAAGGGGCTCGCCATGTTTGCCGCATCCGCGAAGAGGTCTTTGTTGGTGATGAGCTGCAGCGCCCTGCTGACGCTTGCAGCCTGTTCCGAAAAGAAAGAGGAGCCGAAGCCGGCCGAAGCGGCGATGCCCTCGACCAAGCTCGAAGGCGAGCTCAACATCATCGCTTGGCCCGGCTACGTCGAAAGCGGCCAGAACAACAAGGACTACGACTGGGTCACCGGCTTCGAGGCGCAGACCGGCTGCAAGGTCAACGTCAAACAGGCCGGCACCTCGGACGAGATGGTCACCCTGATGGCGAGCGGCGGTCCGCCGCCGAGCCCGCCCGGCGATGCCTCCTGGCCGCCGGCCGGCAACGCGCCCTATGACCTGGTCACCGCATCGGGCGACGCATCGCTGCGCCTGATTCGCGGCGGCACCGTGCAACCCGTCTCGATCGAGCGCGTCAAGAGCTACGCCACCATCGATCCGCGCCTGCAGAAAGCGCCATGGCATTTCGTCGATGACAAACACTGGGGCGTGCCGTATCAGTGGGGACCGAACGTCCTGCTGTACAACACCAAGGTGTTCAAGAAGCCGCCGACCTCGTGGTCGGTGGTGTTCGAAGAGCAGAAGCTGCCGGACGGCAAGTCCAACAAGAAACGCGTGCAGGCGTACGACGGGCCTATCTACATCGCCGACGCCGCGCTGTATCTCGCGGCGAAGAAGCCGGAACTGGGCATCAAGGATCCGTACGAGCTCAACGAGTCCGCTTACGGCGAAGTGCTCAAGCTGCTGCGCGGGCAGCATCCGCTGGTGCAACGCTACTGGCACGTGGCGGATGCGCAGGTGGCGGATTTCACCAACGAAGGCATCGTCGCCTCGGGCTCCTGGCCGTACCAGGCCAACACGCTGCTCGCGAACAAGAAACCCGTCGCGTCCACCATCCCCGAGGAAGGCGCCACGGGCTGGGCCGACACCACGATGCTGGCCGCGGGCGCGAAACATCCGAACTGCGCCTACGCGTGGCTCGAGTGGTCGATCTCGCCGAAAGTGCAGGGTGACGTCGCCTCCTGGTTCGGTTCCGTCCCGGTGGTGCCGCAGGCCTGCGAGGGCAATGCACTGCTGGGCGCCGAAGGTTGCAAGACCAATGGCATCGAGAATTTCGACAAGATCAAGTTCTGGCGCACGCCGGAAGCCAAGTGCGCCTCGCATGTCGAAGGTTGTGTGCCGTATAGCCGTTGGGTCAACGACTACGTCGCCGTGATCGGAGGCAACTAGGCCGGAGCCGCTCGTGACAGCGGCGATCGAATTCCGCGGCGTGTCGCGCATCTATGGTGAGGTGCGCGCGGTCGACGACGTGTCGTTCTCGGTGGAGCCGGGCGAGTTCTTCGCCATGCTCGGTCCCTCCGGGTCCGGCAAGACCACCAGTCTGAGGCTGGTGGCGGGGTTCGATACGCCCGACCGCGGACAGGTGCTGCTCGACGGACAGGACGTCTCGTCGACGCCGCCGTACGACCGCAACGTCAACACGGTGTTCCAGGACTACGCGCTGTTTCCGCACATGACCGTGCTGGAGAACGTCGCGTACGGTCCGCGCGTGCGCGGCGTCGCGACCGACGAGCGCACGCGGCGTGCGCGTGAAATGCTGGAGCTGGTGCAGCTCGGCGCGCTGGGCGAGCGGCGCCCGGCGCAGCTTTCCGGCGGTCAGCGCCAGCGCGTGGCGCTGGCGCGCGCGCTCATCAATCATCCGAAAGTGCTGCTGCTCGACGAGCCGCTGGGCGCGCTCGACCTGAAGCTGCGCGAGGAAATGCAGATCGAGCTCAAGAGCCTGCAGAAGAAGCTCGGCATCACCTTCGTGTACGTGACGCATGACCAGGGCGAGGCGCTGTCCATGGCCGATCGCGTCGCGGTGTTCAACAAGGGCCGCATCGAACAGCTCGCCGCACCGCGCGAGTTGTACCTGCGGCCCGCGACCGCGTTCGTGGCGCGATTCGTCGGCAGCGCAAACGTAGCCGACGCTGCGCTGGCGGAAAAGCTGGGCATCGCGGCGCCGTTCGCGATACGCGCCGAGAACATCAGCGTGCTGGGCGCGTCGGTGGCGGGCTGGGGCGATGACGTATTCGCAGCGGGTGCCGTGGTGGCCGTGCAGTTTCATGGCGCGGCGAGCCGCTGGCAGGTGCAGCTGGACGCGGGTGGTTTGTGGAGCGCGCTGGTCTCCGAAGAAGGCTCGCGTCAGCTTGCGGAACTCGGCGTCGGATCTCGCGTGCAGCTCACCTGGCCGCGCGCTGCGGCCGTGCCGCTGCAAGGATAGGAGCGCCGGTGCGCGCCGCCTCGACATTTTTCTGGCGGCGGCCGTACTGGTACCTGGCCCTGCTGCTGGTCCCGCCGCTGCTGTGGTTCGGCACGGTGTATCTCGCATCGCTGTTCGCGCTGCTGGCGCAGAGCTTCTACCGGATCGACGACTTCACCGCGCAGGTGGTACGCGAACCGACGCTCGCGACCTATCAGCTGCTGGTGACGCAGCGTGCGAACGTCGACATCGTGCTGCGCACCGTGACCATGGCCATCGCCGTCACCATCGCGTGTGCGCTGATCGCGTTGCCGCTCGCCACCTACATGGCGCGTTACGCCTCGGGGCGCATGAAGGCGTTCCTGTATGTCGGCGTGATGCTGCCGATGTGGACCAGTTATCTCGTCAAGGTCTATGCCTGGCGCCAGCTGCTCGCGAAGGAGGGCATCATCGCCTGGGTCTTCGACAAGCTCGGGCTCACGGGATTGCTGGATGCGCTGCTCGCGACGCCCGGCATCGGCGGGCCGTCGCTGTCGTCTTCGTACATCGGCATGTTCCTGGTGTTCGTCTACATGTGGCTGCCGTTCATGATCCTGCCGATGGCGGCGGCACTCGAGCGCGTGCCCGGCTCGCTGCTGCAGGCGTCGGCGGACCTCGGTGCGAAGCCGTCGCAGACCTTCCGCAGCGTGGTGTTACCGCTGGCGGTGCCCGGAATCGCAGCCGGATCGGTGTTCACCTTTTCGCTCACGCTCGGCGACTACATCATCCCGAGTGTCGTGGGCGCGCCGGGTTACTTCATCGGCATGATGGTGTACGTGCAGCAGGGTGTGGCGGGCAACATTCCGCTGGCCGCGGCCTTCTCGGTGGTCCCCATCGTGCTGATCTTCGTCTATCTATCGATCGCGAAGCGTTTCGGAGCGTTCGATGCGCTATAAATATGACCGGCCATCGTTGCTCACGCGGGTTGGTGCTTTCGCCGGCCTGGCCTTCATGCACATCCCGGTGCTGGTGATCATTCTCTACGCCTTCACCACCGACGATGCCAGCTACCAGTTCCCGCCGCCGGGTCTGACGCTGCGCTGGTTCGATGTCGCATTCGCGCGCCCGGACATCTGGCAGGCGCTGTCGCTGTCGCTCGCGGTGGCCGCCTGCGCCACCGTCATCGCGCTGGTGCTCGGCACACTGGCGGCATTCGCGCTGGCGCGCAGCACCCTCCGTGGACGCGATGCGCTGACCGTGCTGTTCGTCCTGCCCATCGCGCTGCCCGGCATCATCACCGGCATCGCGCTGCTGGCGGCGATGAAACTGGGACGCATCGAACCGTCCTTCTTCACCATCGTTGCGGGTCACGCCACCTTCTGCCTGGTCATCGTCTACAACAACGTGGTCGCGCGCCTGCGTCGCCTGCCGACCAACTGGGTGGAGGCGTCCATGGACCTGGGCGCGGATGGCTCCCAGACGCTGCGCTACGTGCTGCTGCCCCAGGTGGCCACCGCCTTCCTCGCCGGCGGCATGCTCGCCTTCGCGTTGTCGTTCGACGAAGTCATCGTCACCATCTTCACCGCCGGCAAGGAACAGACCTTGCCGATCTGGTTCTTCAGCGAGTTGTTCCGGCCGCGCGACAAGCCCGTCACCAACGTGGTGGCGGTGATCGTGATCGCGGTGACGCTGGTCCCGATCGTGCTCGCTTACTACTTCACGAGGCCCGACGATGAACACGAAACTGCTCGTTAACGGCAAACTGGTCAAAGGCAAGGGCGACGAGCAGAACGTGCTCAATCCCGCCACGGGCAAGGTCATCGCGCAGGTGGGCGAGGCCGACGAATCGCAGATCATCGCCGCCGTGAAAGGTGCCGCGAAGGCGTTTCCCGGGTGGGCGGCGACGGTGCCGAAAGATCGCGGCACCCTGCTCATGAAACTCGCCGACCGCATCGAGGCCGAGGGCAAGGAATTCGCGGCGCTCGAATCGCAGAACTGCGGCAAGCCGCTCACCGCCGCGCTCAACGACGAGATCCCGGCCATCGCTGATGTGTTCCGTTTCTTCGCCGGTGCGTGCCGCAGCCTGCACGGCACGGTCGCGGGCGAATACCTGCCCGGCTTCACCAGCATGATCCGCCGCGATCCCATCGGCGTGATCGCCTCGATCGCGCCGTGGAACTATCCACTGATGATGGCGGCGTGGAAGCTGGGCCCCGCGCTCGCCGCCGGCAACACCGTGGTGCTCAAGCCCTCCGAGCAGACACCGCTCACCGCGCTCAAGCTCGCGACCCTGTGCGCGGAGCTGTTTCCGCCCGGTGTCGTGAATATCGTTTACGGCCGCGGCAACACCGTCGGCGCGCCGCTGGTGTCGCAGCCCGAAGTCGCGATGATCTCGCTCACCGGCTCCATTGCCAGCGGCGAGAAAGTGCTCGCGGCCGCGGTGAACGGCACCAAGCGCACGCATCTCGAGCTCGGCGGCAAGGCGCCGGTGATCGTGTTCGACGATGCGGATCTGGAATCCGTGGTCGGCGGTGTGCGCACCTTCGGCTTCTACAACGCGGGGCAGGACTGCACCGCCGCGTGCCGCATCTATGCCGCGCCGAAGATCCACGACAAACTCGTCGCCGAGCTGTCCGCCGCGGCCAGCAGCATCAAGACGGGTTCGCAGGAAGAAGAGGGCGTGGAGATGGGTCCGCTCATCACCGCCAAACATCGTTCGCGCGTCGCGGGTTTTGTCGAACGGGCGAACCAGAAGCGGCATATCGAGATCGTCACCGGCGGCAAGCCGAAGGCCGGCGGCGGGTTCTTCTACGAGCCCACGGTCATCGCCGGCGCGAAACAGAGCGACGAGATCGTGCAGAAGGAAGTGTTCGGCCCGGTGGTGAGCGTCACGCGCTTCAAGGACGCCGACCAGGCCATCGAGTGGGCCAACGATTCCGACTACGGTCTCGCCTCATCGGTGTGGACCAAGGACGTGGGCAAGGCCATGAAAGTGGCGGCGCGCCTGCAATATGGCTGCACCTGGGTGAACACCCATTTCATGCTGGTGAGCGAGATGCCGCACGGCGGCATGAAGCGCTCCGGATACGGCAAGGATCTGTCGGTGTATGCGCTCGAGGACTACACGGCCGTGCGGCACGTGATGGTCAAGTTCTGAATGGTGCCGGGTGGGGAAAGCGGGGAAAACTCGCTGCCCAACTGCAGCTGTGCCGACTACTTTGTTGAGCTTTCCCCGCTTTCCCCACCCGGCACCGCTTCCACCAGCATGAACTCGGCGAGTTTGTCGCCGCAGCGTCTTCCGCCGCTGCCGACCAGGCAGGTTTCGAACGGCTGCGAGTCGAGCGTCATGCAGCTCGTGCCGAGCAGGCAGGCCTTCGCGGGCGGCTGATTCGCAGGCGGATTCAGCCAGAAGTAATTGGGCGGCAGGGCCGGCCGAATAATGGTCACCATCGGCGGTGCGGGCGGGGGCGTCTGGGCGCATCCGGCCAGACAGATCAACGCGATCAACGAGACCCTGGTGTCCATCGGCTACCTCCCAACCTTGAACGCGAACTTACCCCTGCGCGGGTTGGACCGTCTCCGCTTCCACGCGGTTCCGCCACCGGATCAGCCCGATGGCATAAGTCACGTAGTAGCCGGCCAGCAGCCCGAAAATTCCCAGGGTCAGCGGGTTGTTGCCGAAATTGGGCCCACCCGGCTGCGCGGACGGATCCAGCGAATAGGCAAACATGATCCGGTAGATCACCCGTCCCACGAACAGCACCGACAAGGCGATGCCGATGTGCGCGTTCGGCGTGTAGAAGAGTCCCTGCGGCGTGGCTTCGAACCTCGTCTTGCCCAGGCCGTAGATTCCCAGCAAGACACCGCCGACGGCGCCCCCGGCCAGCGCGCCGAGCGGTGCCAGTTCACCGCGAGTCGCCACGCTCAGAATGACGAGGAACAGCGGGAAGACGGTGATCGTGATCCAGGGACGGCGTCTGGACAGCGTCTGCCGTCCGATCGACCGTTTCACGCGGCTGTACATCCGCCAGATCAGCAGCGGAATCATGATCAGGAACGGCAGGTAGGTCGGCGGTGGGTGCATCGGGTCGCGATCCTTGTAGAGTACGGCCCACGCCCGCGGAAAGATGGGCAGGGGGCCATGAGAATGAACCACAGAGAAGCGCTGGTCATGTGTCTGTTGTCATGCGCCCTGCTGGGCGGCTGTGACGCGGAATTCCGCCAGCCTGGCTTCAATCCTGATTCGACCTACCGCGATCCCGACGAGGAGTTCAAGAAGCGGGAAGAGGCCTTCAACCGCCCCGCATCACCGCCGCCACCGCCGGCGCGTCTGCACCCGTTGACCAAGGTGCTGAACGCCTATCCCAAGGACGACTACGAGGTGGCGGTGCTGTACATGTACGAGATCATGCACACGCCGGACGCGACCCAGGCGATCTGCGCGCGCTGGTTTCCGGACTACGGCCGGCAGACGGCGGATGCCGTGAACGAGTGGCAGAAAAAGAATGAATCGCTCATGACGGAGATCAGCGACCGCACGCATGCGATCTGGATCGGCCAGGCGGAGGGTGATGCCAGCGTGGTGCCGTGGGCCGAGGGACGATTCAACCGGGACCGGCGGCAGCAGTACGACAACAACTTCGACAAGACCCCCGTGAAGGTTTATCAGCAGCGATGCGCCCAGCTGCCTTCGGCGCTGAGCTCGAGCGAATGGGACCTGACGAAACGTTTCCGCAAGCAACTCGCCATCATGAAAAAACGTCCGATGAGCCAGGTGATGGCCGACACACCCAGCCAGCCGGCGGCGAAATAGCGCGCTAGCGGCGCGGCAGCCGCGCCGGCGCGCGGCTTGGCGGAAGCACCGGCCGTTTCTTCGGCTCCGGCGGTTTTTCGGTGGTGAAGGTCTTCCAGAATGCCAGCTTGTACACCACGCCCGCGGCGAAGCCGGAGAGGTGCTCGACGTAATTGATGCCGGTGTCGGCGCCGTGCCGGTACTCGGCGATGTTCAGCGCCAGGAAGGCGAGAATGAACATGAACACCGGCACTTCGATGGTCTTGAAGATCCAGATGAACCAGACGAAGCAGTTGATGTCGTCTTTTGGATAACGCAGCAGGAACATGCCCATGTATCCCCAGACCACGCCCGACAGACCCACGGTCGGGATATTCGACGTCGCCGTGATGGCGAACGTCAGGTTGGTGACCAGCACGAACACCACGAACGACAGTAGATAGCCGACGGCGGTGATCTGCGTCTCGATGGTGCGCGAGAAGCAATAGAAGAAGAACAGGTTGCCGAGCAGGTGCCAGATGTCCGCGTGTGTGAACACCGAGGTGAACATCTTGAGCGGATCGAGACGGTGCGGATAGAAGGCGAGCGACAGCAGGTCGGCTTCGCTGCTGACGAACACGTGCACGATGATGCACACCACGGAGATGAGAATCGTGAAGATCGGGATCCCGGTGGAGCCCTTCTTGCCGAGTGGAACGATGGCGAACATGCGTCAGAAAATATAGACGATCAGCCAGCCCGTGAGGCAGAAGAAAAACCGGTAAGACGCCTGTTTCCAGTTCAGCAGCACGAAAACCGGCCACTTACGACAGCGTCGCCGGTCAGACCGCCCTGGTGGGCACCCGGGAACTGTTGGTCGAATACCTTGGCAGCCCGTCTTCGATCCTGAACCAGGATATCTGGTCCTTGGTCCAGACGTGATCCTCGATGCGCACGCGGTTGGGTTCGTCGAGCGTGCCGACCGCGATCAGCATGCGATCCGCGAGGACTTCTTCGTGCATCGACAGAGTGCTGCCGCAGTCGGCGCAGAATCCGCGTTGCGCGAATTCGGACGACTGGTAGAGCTTCGGCGCGCCGCGCACCCAGGTGAAATTCCTCGCCGGGAAATGCACGAACGCCAGCGCCGGCGCGCCGGAGTGGCGCCGGCACTGCGGGCAGTGACAGATTACGCCGCGCACCGGCACTGACGTGGCGCGGTAACGCACGGCGCCGCACAGGCAGCCGCCTTCGAACGGTGGTATCTCGCTCATCTCACGTCCTCGTGACGACCCTGACTACAGTCTCGCGGTAGTTGCGGAACCCCAGCTTCTCGTACAGTCCGCGGGCGGCCGTATTGTGGCTCATGACGTGCAGGAAAGGCGTCTTGCCACGTTGCAGCTGCCGGCGCACCAGCTTGAGGGTGAGTTTCTTCGCGAGACCCTTGCCCTGGAAATCCGGATCGGTGCAGATGCCGCTCACCTCGTGCAGATCTCCTGCACACATGCGCTCGCCGGCCATGGCGATGAGGCGGTCACCGTCGAAGTATCCGAAGTACTCGCCCAGCTCCGGCGTGCGGATGCCGAACGGACCCGGGTTGGTGAGCTTCGCCAGCTCCAGGGCCTGCGATGCGTGATCGGGCTGCAGTGGCACCGCGTCCGGCGCCGCATCGTTGGCCGGAATCGCCGCGTCCCACACCATCTTGAACATGGTGGCTTCCCGAGTGACCTGCCAGCCGGCGGGCGGCAGACCCGACCAGATGTCGATGTAGAAACTTTCGCCAGGCTGGCAGTAGTTTGCCAGCGCGCCGAAATCCGGCCGCTCCGGCTCACGGCACCCGACCATGGGAGAGAAGCCCTGCGCGTAGCGGCGCACGTCTCCGTCGCCCGCGGCGAATTTAGCGTGCGGGCCGGACAGGCAGTTCCACATGATGTTGTCGAGCTTTGAGTGCATGCGGGCGATTCTGCACCAGGAGCCCGCGTTCACTGCGGGTCAGTCCTTAACAAACCGCAAGAAAAACTTTACTGCCGGTGGTAGCCCTTGGCGCCTACTGCCCGGGCCAGCGGACTGCGCCAGTCGCCGCCGCCGGCAACCGCCGCGAGCGCACGGCTGAAATCGTATTGCGGCCGCCAGCCTAACAAGCGGCGGGCCAGTTGATTGTCATAGACACGGTCCAGCGTGGGCAGCATTTTCCAGCCCCGCGCCGCGTAGATCTCGCGGTACCCGGGCACCCGGCGCGCCAGCACCGCGGGGGCGTCGTGCCCGAGATCCGCCGCGTCCGCAGGCTCGAACGGCGTCGTGGCGCTGATGATGAATCGCCCGAAGCCGAGCTCCGCCGCCTTGTCGATCGCGCACTGGTGGGCAGCGACCACGTCCGCCACGTCCACGCGCCGGTACAGGAGCTCGTTGACCTTCAGGTTGTCGCCTTCGTACGCCGAGCGCATGTGATCGATGTCGTCGCCCTCGGGAAAAAAGCGCGACGTGCGCAACACCAGGCAGGGCAGGCGCTGATTGCGATGGAACAGCCGGCACAGGTCCTCGGCGGCCACCTTGGTGACGCCGTAGATGTTCTTCGGAATGGGCACGACGTCCTCGGTGATCCACGCCGCGGGTGCGCCGGCCGGCGGCGTCAGTGCATCGCCGAAGCTGCTGGTGGTGCTGGTGTAGATGAAACATTTCACCTGGTGCGCGACGGCCGACTCGAGCAGCTGCAACGTGCCCGACACATTGACGTCGACAAAGGCCTGGCGGTCGTGCGTCGCCACGTGCGGCTTGTGCAGCGTGGCCGCGTGCACCACGGCGGTCACACCCTGCATGCAGCGATCCACGACGGTGCGATCCACGATCGATCCGCGCACGTCGGTGAACGGCGAATCCAGCACGTCGACCCCAACTACTTCGACGCGCCGTTCGCGAAAGGTGCGGACCAGCGCCTCGCCGAGGTGGCCGGCGCTTCCGGTGACGAGTATTTTCATGGTGAAGGAGTCTAATGAATAAAACCCGGCTAATCCTGCTCCCAGGCCTCGACGGCACCGGAGAATTGTTCGCGCCGTTCATCGAGGCGTTGAACGGATTTCCCACGCAGGTAATCGCGTACCCGGCCGACCGCGCGATGAACTACGCCGCGCACGAGGCGCACGTTCGTGCGCAGCTGCCGCGTGACGAGGACTACGTCTTGCTGGCGGAATCGTTCTCCGGACCCATCGGGATCGGCATCGCCGCCTCGCAACCACCACGCCTCCAGGGATTGATCCTGTGCGCGACCTTCGCCGCGAATCCCTTGCCGGTTTTTGGGCCGCTGAGCCGGCTCATCGGACTACTGCCGGTCCCCAGCATGCCGCCGCGGCTCGCCGAGCCCTGGTTGTATGCCGGCCGCGGCACGCCGCAGCTGCGGCGCATGCATGCCGCGGCGGTGGCGCGCGTCGCGGGAAAGGTCTGGAGTTCGCGGGTGGCGGCGGTGCTCGCCGTCGACGCGCGCGCAGAACTCGCGCGCGTGAACGTACCGATGCTCTACCTGCGCGCCCGCAAGGACCGGCTGATTCCGGCGTCGGCGAGCCGCGCGATCCTGGATGCGAGGCCGGACGTCGAGCTCGAGGAGATAGACGGACCCCACATGCTGTTGCAGACCGAGGCGCGTGCCTGCGCCGACGCCGTGATGCGATTCATCGCGAGCACACGAAACTGACGCGAAGCTTGCACACGTCGTCGAACTATCCATAACACTTCTTAATGCAACTCGCGCCAAAGCGGCGCGGTCTAGCCAACACCTTTCAACGAGGAGTTGGGCCATGAATTCACGATCTGTTTCGTTGTTGATACTGGCGGTTGCCGGCGTATCCACCGCCGCGAACGCCGATTCTTTCGGCGAGCGTTCCAGCATCGTGCTGTTCGCCGGCGGCAATGCCGAGATGCCCGGCTCATTCCGCGGCCAGACGGTGCCGTTCGAGACCACCGAACCGGCCGGCTCCACCGTCTACCACGATCTGAAATTCTCGGACGCGTACAACGACCGCTATACCACCGGCGCCGAATTCGACTACGCGGTGATGCCGAACCTGCAGGCGTTCGGCCGCTTCGCCTACCAGGCCTTCCACGGCCAGCTGGTGCGCGTGGGTGAATTCAACTCGGACGATCTCGAGACGACAGACGTGCCCGTGAATGCGCAGTTCGACGACACGAAAACGCAGGAGTACGACCTCGGCGCGCGTTATGACTTCGCTGCGTTCGACGGCATCCGGCCGTTCGTGGGCCTCGCGCTCGGCGCGGAGCACCTCGGCGCGACGCGCGCCGAGTTCCACAACGCCGGCGACACCGGCACGACCAAGGTGGTGCTGGGCGAAGCGGATACCGTGTTCCACCAGCGCGTCGAGACCGGCCTGCAGTTCTCGCCGGGCAAGAGTTTCGACCTGCGCCTGAGTGTCGCCGCCAACCACGTTGACGCCGACACGAGGTCGAGCGATCCCAATCTCGCGCTGGTGGGGCTCGACAACACCCAGGCCGACGTGCGCAGCCACTGGGAATACCCGGTGGAGCTGGGCGGCGTCTGGAAATTCTGAGCTCTAGCTACTCTTGAAACCGATGCGCGCATGGCTGCCGTCGCAGAAGGGCTTGTTGTTGCTCCCCCCGCAACGGCACAGCCGCGCCGACTCCATGCGCGCAACGACCCGACCGGTACCGCTGATGATTTCCATGTTTCCCCGCACCTGCAGCGGCCCGTCGGTTTCCGGATCGATCGCGAGCGGCCCGTCACGCACCGGCAACATCTCCGCCTTGCCGGTGGGTGGCTCGCCGCTCGCGGCGAAATTCACGTCGTGGTGCGAGCCATCGCAGAACGGCTTGTGTTTCGAAGCGCCGCAGCGGCACAGCGTCATGCGGTAACTGAACGCCTTCTCGCCATCGAGCTGGATATTGGCGCGGAACGCATACGGACCGCCTTCGCGCACGGAGATGAGATTCACCGGGGGCGGCGCCTCATCGGGCTTGCCGTCCTTGCGTTGATAACGAATCGCACCGGAGACGCAAACATGCGCAATCTCGACCAGGGCATCCGTCGGCATGTTGTCCGGATTGATCCACGGTCCCTTGACGTTGGCGATGAACACCTTGGGTCCCCAGGTCACGCAAAAACGCGAGTGGATGCACTTGCGGCCCTCGTAGATCAGCGTGAGATCGCGGCCTTCGATGTAGTCGACACCGTCGACGGTGCGCGGCGTGGGCGCGAGGTTGCC
>Ga0070689_100000385_pt1 | contig 25863 bp, 12 predicted proteins | sample KBSS23HmetaG_FD_64669 | JGI IMG/M metagenome (GOLD analysis project Ga0070689, IMG submission 64669) | Switchgrass rhizosphere microbial communities from Kellogg Biological Station, Michigan, USA - KBS S2-3H metaG | ecosystem: Host-associated > Plants > Roots > Rhizosphere ...
CCCCGGTTGGAAATCTGCCCGATAGCCCACGGCACACCCACTGCTAAATGCGTTCCGCCGATTCGGGATAAGAGCGAATGCTGGGCGATTTCGTGGTTCGACGGAGAAGTGAGATGGATTAGATGAAAACACTGTATCTGGCAAAGATGATCGCGCAGGAGCCGATGGGACAAGGCTTTCCTGAAGGACAGCGCTGTTTCGGCGGCGTCTGGTCGGGCGTGACACATTGTCCGGACAATGTCGCGAAACGAGGCAGTCGCGCCATGGAGAGGCTCCAAATTTATGAGTAGGGCAGCCAAACATTCCAAAACAAAGAACGCTCAACTGATAGGGGTGACTTCGCGCCTCCTCGCGCCACATCCTCAACCGGCCAACGGGGGATCTGCGAAGAGCGCAAGCGTTGCGCCCGCGGCCGTGACGGTCCTCGCGACGACACCCGCGACGGCGCCCGCGACGGCACCCGCGACGGCACCCGCGACGGCGCCCACAACGGCGCCCGTGGACAACACGGCTGCCCCGGCCTCGTCACCAGCCAAAGGCGTGGCCGTTTTGGCCCTGGGGGACGCCGGGGAAATTCTGGCCGCGCGCGACGCCTGTGAGGCGATCTTCGGTTGGGATCCCACAGAATTGGTGGGGCGCAACGTGCACGTGCTGCTCAAGGATGGATTGGATAATGAGATTGGGCGTTTTCTCCACCGGCATCGCGCGGGCATGAATCCCGCCGGGACGATCGAAATGAATGTGGTCGCCTTGCGCAAGGATGGCCGTGAATTTCCAGCCCATGTCACAACCCTGACGTGGAACTGGGGAACGACCGCCTCGAAAGATGGAAGCGGCGACACCTCACGGCTCTGTTGGACGGCAGGCTTTCGAGATTGCAGCCCGGAAACGAAGCCCGGTCAGGGTCCCGCTACGGCGGCCAGCAAGTCGGCCGTTGCTGAGCCAGCCAAGCAGGCGCCGAATCCTCTCGTGCCCGCGACGCCAGTGACACCAGTGATACCGATGACCGCATCGGGCGCGTCGACGAATGGCACCACGAAGGCGGAACCTGCTCCTTCGGCGCCGAAGGCACAGGCACCGGCGAACCCGAACCCGAACGCCAATGCCAAACCCAACGCGCTGACCACCGAACAAGTCGCGACCTTTGAAACAACGCGGCGCATCATCGAACTCGAAGACCAATTAAACAAGCTGACCGCCGAACTGGCCGGCACCAAGACCGAGAACGAAAAACTCGGCTGCAATGCATCGGAACTTCGCGCGCAGCTGGACGCCGCCAAGGAGGCGGCCGGTCACACGGAAGCCGCGCTTCGTGAGGAGACAACTCGCCGGGAGAAGATGGAAGAACGCCTGCAGAATCTGAGCAACCAACTGCGGGTGGAACAAGCCGAGCGCAGCCAGCGTTTTGGAGAGGAGCTGGTTGGTCTGCGCAAGGAACGCGACGAGCTCAACAAACGCCTGATCGCGGAACAGGAAGGGGCCAACGAATCGGTCCGGCGCGCCCAGGAACTGGAGTCCAGCTTGAGCCGCAATGCCAACGAATTTGCCCATGTGAAAGCCGAGCTCGAGCGACAGGCCGCCGAGCGGGAAAAATCCGAGTCGTGCTGGCGCGAGCAGCTGGATACCGCCTGGGTCGCCAAGAAAGAACTGGATGGCGCGTTGGCAGGCGCCGTTGAGCAAAACAAAAAATTCGAGGAGGAATTGGCCAAGTTACGGCGGGAACAAGATGAGCTAAACCAGAAGCTGGCGGAGGAGCAGAAGGTCGCCGAGGCTTCGAAGGAGCGCGCCAAGGAAGTGGAAAGCCGCCTGAATCGAAATGCTGCCGATTCCGATCGGGCTCGCACCGAATTGGAGAAGGAAAACGCCGAACGCAAACGGGCCGACGCAGAAAAGGCCCGCCTGGAAACCTCCCTGGCCGAGGCCAACGAACGCGTCAAGCGCCTCGAGGAAAACCTGACCGCCCTGCGCCAGGAGCGTGACGAACTCCAGAATCGGGTGAAGTCTGCGGAGCACTCTGAGCACTCTGAGGACTCCAGCCAGCGGACGGAAGAGTTGCAACGTCTCGTCGAGCAACACACGGCTGAACTGGAACGTCTCACCCTGGACTTGGAGAAGCAAACCCTCGAGCGGCAGGAGGCGGAGTCCCGTGCGTTGGAGCTGGAGACGACCGCCCACGATCGTGCCAAGAAATTGGAGGCTGATTGGACCGCCGCGGTCGAGCGGAACATGCAGTTCGAAGAACAACTGGTGAAGGCACGGCAGGAATATGATGAGTTGAACGAAAAGTTCGCGGCGGAAAAGCAAACCGCCGTCGAGGCGGATGGGGCGCGAGCAGAATTGGAAACGGAACGGGCGGAGCGCAAACGCGCCGACGCCGAATGGCGCGAGCAGCTTAACGCCGCCAAAACGCTGAAGACTCGACTCGAGAAATCGTTGACCGAGGCGTCGGAACAAGTCACGCGACTGGAGGAGGAAATGGCCGCCCTTCGTTCCGAGCGGGATGAACTTCAGGAGCGGATGAAGACTGAGCAGCAGTCCGCGGAGGAATCCAGCCGGCGCGCGGATGATCTGCAGCGCAAGGTCGATCAGAATGCCGGTGAATTGGCTCAAGTGACGGCCGAGCTGAAACAGTTAAGCACGGAACGCCAGGAGGCTGAAGCGCGCGCGGGCGAACAGCAGGAGTCTGCCCAGGCGCTCACCAGGAAACTGGAGGCAGATTGGACCACCGCCGTTGAACGAAACGTCCGCTTCGAAGAGGAATTGGTAACGCTTCGAAAAGAACGCGATGGACTGACGCTTCAGATCAAGACGGAAAAGCGTGCGACCGCGGATGCGGCGCACCAGGCGACGGAGCTGCAGCGCCGGCTCGAACGCAATGCCGCCGAACTTCAACGGCTCACGGCCGAGGTCGGAAAGAAACGGTCGGAGCGGGCGCGCGTGGAAACCGAGGGACGCGATCAGCTGGAAGCGGCCAAGGCACTCGCCAGGAAACTCGACTCCGCCTGGACGACGGCGACGGAACGGAGCCGGCGTTTTGAAGCCGAAGTCGCCGCACTCCGGCAGGAGCGTGCCGAATTGCAGGGCAAACTCGCCTCGCTTCAGCGCGAGTCAGCACACTTCAAGGCGCTTGCCGCCCAGCTGCAACATCAGGCCGGTGCCTCGGCTGAACCGGCCCGCGGCAATGAAAAGGTTGGCCCATCGCGCAACCGAGTCGAAGGTCCCGACGTGACGAATGGCACCGCGAACCATGGAAGCACGTTTCATCCCCGGCGCGACGTGTCGCTGACAAACGGACACCACAAGCCGCAGACCGAAGACGCAAAGGCCGCGGGCGTGATTCCTCCGCGCAATGGCCATGAAGGAAAAAATGGTTCTGCTGACCACGCGCAGGCCGCGCCGCGTCATGCTGGAGATTTGCAGCAGTATAATTTTTCTGAACAGTCCGCCGCTCCCGCCCAGGCCGACACGTCCCTCACCAAGAAACGCCTCCAGCCGTGATCGGGTTGGCTTGATGGCCGGGTTCTACTCAATGGTGAACTGCCACGCGTTTGTTTTTCCCGGCGCCACGTGCACGCTGACCGCTCGCTCCTTGTTGCCGGCAGTTGTCACGCGAACATCGTAATCGCCGAAGAATCCCCGAAACTTGCCGTTGCCTGACGCGTCGGTCGCGACCGATTGCCGTGTCGTCCACTCCTCCTTAATCAGCTTCTTGAGACGGGTCCAGGCGGGCTTCGGTCGGAACTCTGCATCCAACAGGCCCAGCGTCGGACTTTCGGTTTCACCATCGATCATTCCAAAGTAAATGATGGACTCCACGGCGGGATGCCCAAAGGCCACCCGATAAAATTGTTCGATGGCGTCGGCTTGTAAATCGGGACTCCAATTCCCGCCGCGATGTGCCCCGGTGACCCTCTGTTTCGGATCGGAGTTTTGCCAGTATTCGGTAAAGTTGATCGGCAAGCCGAGTTCCTTGCCGAAGAGTTCGCACGTTTGCCAGATTTCTTCCGGCGAAAACCAATGAGCCCCGTTGCCCGGCGAGTGCGCCTGAATGCCGATGGCGTGCAGCGGCGCATTCTCCTTCTTTAAGGCGGTGATCAGCTCGCGATAGCGTTCCCGATATTTCCCGTTCGGCAGGATTCGATACTCATTGATCATCAGGCGCGCTTTGGGATTGGCCTCGTGCGCCCAATGGAGCGCATCGCGAACGTAGGGGAGCACATCAGCGATCGGCTCATCCACGTCGTTAGGTTTGCTCCAATCGCCCCAGCGACGGCAGTGGACCGGCTCATTGACGACATCCCACAGGATATTCACGTCACGATAGTCGCGAACCTCCCGCTCGATTCGCCGGCGAAGCAACCGGAACTGCGCCTCGCGGTCGTAGCGCATCAACCAGAAGGGATTGACCGGCCCGATGTCGCGCTCTTCGTCCATCTGGTACGCCCAGGTCAGCATGTGTCCGTAGAAGCGGGTGAGGCTGTTGGAGCGGCACCAGCCGTCGATGAAGGCGCGGCGTTCGGCGAGCCTTGGTTTTCCTTCCTCGCGTTCGTATTGACCCCAGTTGAACTCGAGCAACTGGACGAAGTTGAAGATTTCAAGAAATCGTGAGCGATACAGTTCGTTCGTATAATGGCGCGGGCGAATGAGGTTGCCGAAGGCGAAGTCGTGAGTGCGCTGGGTGATTTCGACGCGCGCGCCGGCCAGGGGCGCGCCATTCCTCGCCACGAAACGGACGGTGGCATTGCCTTTTCGATGCGTTTCGATTCCCTGGGCCGCCTGTTCGAGAATGGGTGACCGCCCCGGGACCGGCAGGATGTTTTGCGCGTTGCCGCCAGCGAGAACAAGCAAGGCGAGGACTGGGATGACGCGTGTTATAGCCCGCCGGACGGTGGAAGTGCGTTTCACGGAGAGGCAGGGTTGAAAATGGGTGTGCTTTGGAATGCCGATGCTCGTGACGAAAATTACTTGAGCCATTTTATCCGGATTTGGCGCATGTCGGGATGGAAGCCTAGCGGCTGAAATCCATTCACAACAGACGTATCATGAAATCCCGATTGTTTTTCGCGCTGTCGATTTGCCTGTCTCTGGCGACCGCTGGCCTGTTCCCCGCCGTGGCAGCGGAGTTGCCGCCCGCCGGCGTAAACTTCATCTCCGGACAGCTGAGTTTCACCAACACGGACCCCGACATTCTCGCCCGCCTCGGCCCGCCTGCGGATGAAGGGATGTATCGCGGCGGATCTTTGCCGGAACACCAACACGTGCACGTTCCAGGTTGTCGTGCTTCCGCCCGAATGCCCGTTGCGCATTGAGCTGACGCAGGCCTCGCCGCGCCAGGCCACGCTCTCGTGGGACTGCAATGGTGCACTGCAATCCGCGCCCGGATTGGATGGTCCCTGGTCTGACGTGGCAAGTGCGACCAGTCCGTAAGTGACGGACCCTACTGAGCCGCAGGCGTTTTATCGGCTCAAGTTTCTCGGTTCGGGCAACGCCCTACAGTTTCATTGAGAGGTGGGGGGCACGGCGCGCTGCGCCGGCCCGCGCAGCGTTCAGCGGCGCGAACCTTTCGGGCATCCCTTCGACAGACTCCGAGGACCTGCGGCAAGGTTGGACCGGGAACCTTCAGCATGTTCCAGGTGGAACACGTCTCAGTCACCTTTCGCCGGAATGGGCAGGGACACTCAGCATGTTCCAGGTGGAACATGCCGAAGGCACCTCTTCGATTGCGTTTTTGGACTGTCTTTGATTTAAGTTCCGGCGTATGCGCTACTTCATCTGCTGTGCCTTAGCCGGCCTTCTCTCCGCCGGATGTGTCAGCGATATCGGTTCGGCGGCGCACAAGCTGGGGATGCAACGAATTCAAGTGGACCCAACTGTGCCCGTGCAGCAGCGACTGCGATTCGGCTACGATACCGAAAGCCATGACGTCAACGCCCAGGTCGATAGTTTGATCACGGACGAGTTGCAGGGGCAGCGGAAGCAAATGGCGGCCTTCGAGTCGGTCATGGCCACGAATGAAATCCGGATTCCTGACCTGGTCCGGGAACGGGCCACGGCTTTGCTTCGTGACGCCGGAAAACTTGAGATCGTGGCAGACACGAACACCGCCGACGGCACGTTCATGGCGATCGTGGAACAATACGGCTTCGGTGGAATCGGCTTTAAGAACTCCCGCTACATCCCGTTCATAGTACTGCGCGGACAGTTGGTGGATCGGAAGGGAAAGCTTGTCTGGTCGAGCCGTGGCCGAACCCATCCCATCGTCCACGACGATGTTTCCGCGAAGTTCGACGTCTACGCTGCCAGCCCGGACCTGCTGCGGAACCATTGGGAACACCAAATTGAGCGAACGCTCAAGAAGATGCTGGCCGGCAAAAAGTACGACGCCACCCATTTGCTCTTCGCCGCACCTGCCTCTCCCGCACCGCCGCCGCCCGCTGCTGCTGCTCCTGTTCATCACGCGGGCCGATGACCTGTGAAACGAATGTGACGCACTTGCTGCGTTCCCCACCACTCCCGTGAACGACCTGCGCTTCGCCCTCCGCCAGTTGCTGCGCAATCGCGGCTTTACTGCCGTCGTGGTGTTGACTTTGGCTCTCGGCATCGGTGCCAGCACGGCGATCTACAGCGTGGTGAACACCGTGCTGTTGAACCCATTGCCTGGCCCGAACACCGACCGGCTCATCCAGATCTCCGAACACCACTACCGGGCCGGCAGTTTTGGTGAAAACGTGGGCAAGCCGTCGTTTATCGGAGTCACCCCTCCGGTGGTCGAAGCAATAACAATGGAGCAGAGTTTCTTTGCCGACGTGGCCTGGGCCAACAGCCTCGGCTTGGAAAGAAAGACCGAAGATTTCATCGAGGAGGAATACGGCGCCCTGGTTTCGCCCAATTTTTTCACGCTGTGGAACGTTCCGCCTTTGTTGGGCCGAACGTTTGCCAAGGACGAGGCTGCGCCCCTCGACGAAAATCAGAAGCCGGCGCAGGACGCGGTCGTCGTGTTGAGCCACGCCTGGTGGCGGTCGTTCCTGGGAGGCGACCCCGGCGTTCTCGGAAAAACGATCGACTTCAGTGGACGTCATCTCACGGTCATTGGTGTAATGCCGCCTCATTTTCAGTTTCCCTGGGGTGGAACAAAGTTTTGGGTGCCGGCCCGGCCCATTCGCTTGCCGCCCGGTTGGATGACCCCACCCAACATCCACGTGTTCGCGCGGCTCAAGCCCGACACCACAGTCGCGGCAACGGAAGCGATGCTCGCGACCGTTGCCGAACGGCTGTCGAACGATCCCGCCTTCGACAAGACATATGGACGCGAGTGGAAACGTTTGCCGGGCGGCCTGGGATTTTGGGTGCGTCCAGCGCGTGTGCAGTTCACCGATCATCGGGACGATTTGCAGCGGACGCTCTACGGACTGCTCTCTGCGATTGGATTTGTGCTGCTCATTGTCTGCGCCAACGTGGCGAATCTAACCCTGGCCAGGACGGAGAAACGCCAGCAGGAACTCGCCGTGCGCGCGGCACTGGGCGCAGGCCGGCGGCGGCTCGTGCGCCAGCTCTTGACGGAGAGCGTCCTGCTCGCGTGCCTGGGAGGACTCGGCGGTATCGCCGTCGCGGCGGTTGGCGTCCAGCTGCTGGGCGGACTCGTTCCTGAATCCGTGCCGCGCCTCCGGCCAATCCAACTGAATGGCGCAGCTCTTGGTTTCACATTGCTCATCTCCCTGACAACGGGCCTGGCATTCGGGTGTGCGCCGGCCTGGCAGGCGGGCCGGACGAGACTCAACGAAGCGCTCAAGCAGGGCGGAGCGCAAGCCACGACCGGCTTGAGTCGTCGTCGTTCCCGCAGCGCCCTCGTCGTGGCCGAGCTGGCCTTGGCCCTGGTTTTGTTGACGGGTGCCGGCCTGACGATTCAGAGCGTGGCGAGGCTGCTGCGCGTCGATCCGGGATTTGACCCGCAGAATCTCCTGCGCGTCGACCTTCAGCTGCCGTGGGATAAATACAACACGATCGAGCAAGGCCCGCGCGCGGTTCAGTTGAGGAAGGTGCTTTACGCGCAGCTGCACGAGCGCCTGGCCGCGCTGCCCGGAGTAAGTGCCGTTGGCCTGGGCAAACACGGCGCTTGGCCCGAGAAGGTGACTTTGGAAGGCCGCACTGAGGCAGTTGAGGTGTTGGTCGAAGGCTGCGGAGTTGAACAAAGCGATCTCTTTCGCACGATGCGCGTGCCGTTGCGCGCCGGACGAACTTTCGAGCCGCGCGATCTGAGCGAGGGCGTCGGCACGGCCATTATCAACGAGACGATGGCGCGCACGTTCTGGCCGGGGGAAGACGCGGTGGGGAAGAGATTTACCAGGGAAGAGTGGCGGCGCTCGCCTCGATACGAAGTCGTCGGTGTCGTCGCCGACATTCGCGATTCGCGCTACGATATGGCGCCGCGACCGACATTTTATCGGCCCTGCCATGAGCTGGCCCTGGAGGGGTTCGCGCCATTCCTGGCGATTCGCACCGGAGTCGATCCGCGCTCCCTCGTGCCGGCCATTCGCAAGGAATTGAGCGCGGCCGAGCCCGCGATGCGGGCGCCGCAAGTGACGGTGTGCCGACAGGTGCTCTATGACTCCACGCAGGCGCAACGCACCTACATGACCTTTCTCGTGGTGTTCGCCGTCGTCGGGTTGCTGCTGGCGGCGCTGGGCATTTACGGAGTGCTGGCCTACGCGGTGGCGCGGCGCACGCGCGAGATCGGGATCCGCATGGCGCTGGGTGCCGAACGCCGGCAAGTGCTGACCATGGTGATGGCCGAAGGCGGCCGGCTGGTGACCGCGGGCATAGTGTTGGGTTTGCTGGCGGCGTTTGGTCTGACGCGCCTGTTGCGACATCAGCTCTTTCAAGTCAGCCCGACCGAGCCGGGAGTCTTCATCGCGGTGGTGGTGGTGCTGGCGGTAATCGCCTTGCTGGCCTGTCTCCTTCCCGCGCGGCGGGCGGCGAGAGTCGAGCCGATGGAAGCGCTGCGGAATGAGTGAGGCGACATTTTGGATTTTTGATTTGGGATTTACGATTTACGAGCGTTGGGCGGTTCGGGCGCAAATGCGGGGAAGTTAGCTTCGGGGAACGGTCGATCGCAGATCACAAATCGAAATTCAAAAGTCCCTTCCCGCCGCGCTTGCGGACTTTTCGTTGCCGTGCTGAAATTCCTGCAACAATCACGGACACCGCTTGGTCGCGCACTGTGTCCAATTGGCTGACTCAGAACAGAACCTGCCTATGAACCAACTCGTTCACCTCAACCGTACCCGCGCATGGAGTGCGCTGGCATTGCTCACTCTTGGATGGATCTTCGGACCTGACACTGCCTTGGCCCAAGGCACTGCGGTCACCTACCAGGGCCGTCTCGATCAGAATGGCGCCCCGGTCACCGGCCTGTACGATCTCGTCTTCGGGCTCTTCAGCACAAACAGCGGCGGCGCGGCCGTGGCGCTTTCCCAAACCAACAACGCGGTGCTGGTCAATGACGGGGTGTTCACCGTTACTCTGGACTTTGGGGCGAATTTTCCGGGGGCGGATCGCTGGCTCGAGATTGCTGCTCGAACCAACAATCTTGGAGATTTTGTCACGCTTCTCCCGCGACAAAAACTGGCGTCCACACCTTATGCCATCACGGCGCGGACGGTAACCGGTGTAGTCCCGAGCACCGCTTTGGCTGGAACTTACGCAAGCGCGGTGAACCTGAGCAACCTGGGCAATACTTACGCGGGAAACGGCTCGGCGCTATCAGGTGTGAATGCGCTCATGCTGGGCGGATTGACCGCGAATCAGTATTGGAAAACCACCGGCAACAGCGGGACGGCCGGGGCCTTCCTGGGTACGACCGACAATCAACCCGTCGAATTGCGAGTGAACAACGTGCGGGCCGTCCGGCTGCAATTGGGATCGAACAGCGTGCCCAGCGTGATTGCCGGTGCGCCGTCCAATGTCATCACGCCCGGCACAGCCGGGGCGGCCATTGCCGGTGGTGAACGGAATTTCATCGAGTCGTTTCCCTTCGCCGGGAGCGACTTCGCCTCCATCACCGGAGGCTCGTCCAATCAAATCGGCTATTTCAGTTTCAATTCCGTCATCGGCGGAGGATTCCAAAACATCCTCGATCCGAATGCCTATTATTCGGTCATCGGCGGTGGTTTGCAGAACCGGATGGGGTTTCATGCCGTTCACTCGGTCATTTCGGGTGGACGAAGCAATCGCCTCGAAGACTCGATTGACACCTCCACCATTGGGGGCGGCGGGGATAATCACATCGCCTTCCTCGCGCACTACTCCGTGATTGGGGCCGGGCGAAACAATATGATCCTGAGCAACGGGGAGTATTCGGTGATCAGCGGAGGCCGGGAGAATGTCATCGGAACAGGCGCGGCCTATGCCCAGGTCGGGGGCGGCGAGCGCAACCGGGTGCACGGCGGTTTTCATGGCACCATCGCCGGAGGAGGCGCCAATTCGATACACGCAACCTCCGCCACGATCGGCGGCGGCACGAGCAACAGCATCGAGACGAATGCTTATGAGTCCGTCGTGGCCGGCGGTTTCGGCAATATCATTCACACAAACGCCCTTCGTTCCGCCATCGCGGGCGGCGCGTTTCACGAGATTGGAGTGGGAGCCGAGTCCTCCTTCGTCGGTGGCGGCACCCGCAACAAGGCCGGCAGCAACGCCGTTCACACCACCATCAGCGGCGGGTCAAACAACTCCGTGGAGCGCGGCGCCACCTACAGCTTTGTGGGCGGAGGCAAGCTGCACACCATTCGTCCCGACTCCGCTCACGCCACCATCGCCGGAGGTGATGGCAACATCGCCGCGGGTGAGGCCCCCGCCATTGGCGGCGGCACACTGAATGAAGTCGAGACCGGCACGACCTATGCGACAATCGCCGGGGGCGGGGGCAATAGGATCACGGCGGGCAGTTTTTCCTCAACCATCGCCGGCGGCTACCTGAATCAGGTGTCCGGAAATTTCAGCCTGGCGGCGGGAAATCGCGCGCAGGCGAATCATTCCGGTACGTTCGCCTGGGCCGGGGGGAACACGCTTTCCTACGCTTCCATCTTTCCCAACAGCTTCAACATTTATGCCTCCAATGGGGTCAGCATGGATTACGGCCCGCAAAGCGCCGCCCAGCCGCGCGGCGCCCGTTACGTCTACATTGGCCCCGTCAATTCCGGTCTGACGATTCAGGTCTGGAACGGCGCGCGCCTCACCGATGGCGGCATTTGGACCAACGCCTCTGATAAGCACCGCAAGACGGATTTCCAGGGCGTCGATCCGCGTGACGTCCTCGAGAAACTCGTCGGGTTGTCGGTCGGCCACTGGCGTTACACGAACGAGGACGCCGGCGTCAAACACCTCGGTCCCGTCGCCCAGGATTTCCAAAACACGTTCGGCCTCGGTACCGATGACAAGAGCATCGGGACGGTCGACGCCGACGGCGTGGCCCTGGCGGCGATTCAGGGTCTGAACCAGAAGCTGCAGGAAGAGCTGAAGCGCCGGGATGCGGAGAATGCTGAGTTACGTGAGCGTGTGGACAAACTGGAGCGGCTGGTTATGTCCCGTCTGCGTTAGACTAGTGCGTTTTAATAAAAGTTGTAGCCTCTGATTTTCCCCTCTTCCATCTGTCGAAAGTTTCTTTCGAGGACGAGGACGAAGGACGAGGACGAGAGCGAGGGAACAAGCAAATAGCAAATTGCAGGCGCAAATCGTCCTCGTCCTCGATTCTCCCCCGGGTTGGTCACACTGCAGCTTAAAATGTCCTAGCCCGGCGTAATCGGTGATTCGAGGGGTGGGGCACGGCGCTCCCCTTTCGTGCACCCTACCGATTCAGGGCGCACGCATCTGCTTCCGTCCGCTGAACGCGGACGGGTCCTGCCTCAGCCCATTCGACAAGCTCAGGGGAGCCCGCGGCACGACCTACCAGGCGCGCACCACCCGGTAAAACCCGCGGCCGCCGGACCCGATGGGGTTATTCATCGTCGCGCTGTTTCCGCCGGCCGCGATGTCTTCACCCAACACATTCCACACGGGCGCGGATAAATCCTGCTTGAACTCGACGCGATACCGGCGTCCGGGAATCGTGTCCCACGTGAGGGTCACAATTCCACCGCTGAGGGAGATCGTTGTAATCTGCAATGGCCCGGCCAGGTTGTTAGGTTCGCGGGGGCTGAAATTCGCCATCGAGAAAACGACATTCGTGTCGCCATCGGGATGATAGCCCTGGCTGACGTTTTCCATCTGCAAGGCAAAAACGACGGTCGATTGTGGAGTGACGCCATCGGGGTTAAAGAGGCCAAGTGCCTCGCCTTCATTGTTCAGGGCAAAAGGGGCGTGAAGATCGCTGTTGGGAATGCCCGAGTTCTGGCCCGGCTGGTTGTCTGCCCAGACGAGCAGGAAGCCGCCGCCGCCGATAATGGTGGTGGAGGGGATGCGCCACTTGGTCGGCTGCGACAAGTTGTCCGTCAGATAGAATCCCGTGAGGTTTACCGCGCTGGCATTCGGGTTAAACAATTCGAACCAGTCCTGGAACAGGCCATCGGCCGGATCGGCCAAGCCCATCGGGCCTGCATTGTCGGCCATCCACTCGTTGATGACTACGGGACGAAGGGCGCTCGGGCCGGTGTTCGTCACCGAAATGGTGTCGGTGGCGTTCACTGGCCGGTTGCCGTAATTGTCCACCCCTTGGACTGCGAGGGAATTCAGCCCGCCGAAGAGGGGAAGGGAGATCGTCCAGGCGGTCGCGCTGGTCCAGGTAACGGGATACAAAATTCCGTTCACCTCGATGGCTTTCACCTGGATGGGGGCAGTGCCGGTCAGCGTGACGGTGGCATTGCTGGTGGCAAAGTCACTTCCGCTGTTGCTGGTGATGGCGAAGGCGGTCGCGGTGGGAAGTTGGCCAAGAGCATACGAAGCCCGCGCTGTGATGTAATTCAAGATGCTGCTCATGTTCTGTCCGCTCACCGACCCGTAATGCGAGATCCATGGCGTCATGTAAGTCGCATTGAAGGTGGTGGTGAGGATGTCATAGAGGTGGTTCAGGTAAACGCGACGCTGATTCTGATCAGTGACTAGTTTCGCAATGTTCCCGCTGCCAAAAAGGGATGCCGTCGGCGCGGCCAGGAAGGAGGAATCCCAGTCCCACGGCATATAGAGGGCCTTTTGATCTTCGGGGCGGATGTAGAGGCGGAAGTTGTGGATGTTCGCGCCGGTGAAGTAGGCGTCGGCCGTTCCCACCAGTTGCTGGTAGGCCATCACGCGCAGCCATTCGTCCACGTCGAGCGCCTGGCGTGCCTGAACCTCGAAAGCCGGGCTGGGCAGGCTGAAGGTCTGGGCCGCCGTCATGGCTCGGGCATAATCGTCGGCGGTGCGCCGGTTCACTTGAAGCAAAAACCACCGGTAGCTTTCCCGGTCGTCGCCGTAATTCTGCATTTCCAGATTGGCGTAACCCGTGCCACCCGCTTCGTTGCCGACCTGCTTCGGGTTTTCGGGATTTCCACCGACGGTGGCGACGTTCCAGCGAATCACTTCCACTTCAAACTGGGGGCCGTCGCTTCCGTCCTTGAACTGCGCGTCCAGATAATCGGAATCAAACCCGGAGAAGCGGAGTTGGGACAGGCTGGTGTAGGAGGAAAGCGGGGCGATGCAACGGGCCAGATCGTCCTGCATGTTTGGAATGCCGCCCGCGTGATTGGCGATGTGCTTGGTCACGATTTCTCCGACACTGCCAATGGCGGTGTGCTGGGAGCGATCGACTGACACGACGCCGTGCACGCCACGAAAAAGCTGCCAGGGATTAAACGCGACGTGAAAGCCGACCCGGGCCACGTTTCGGCCGACAAAACTGCCTTTGAGCCGTACGCCCACGTCGTAGTAGACGTCGCGCTCGTCAGAGATCACCGTGGCGCCCAGCAATTCGTTGCTCAGCGTGTTCGTGCCGGTATGCATGAATGTGGCGTCGTCAGCGGTCATGACGATGCGAAAGTTGTGCAAGGGCGGGGGCGCTGCCTGGTTGTCCTGCACCACAAAGAGAGCGCGAGAATTGGTGCCCCCTCCCGGATAAACCGAAATTGCCCCCAGCGTGTCCATCCCTTCGACGTAGAACTGCACAATCGCACCTGCGGCCTGACCGGGAATGGTCGCGGTGAATTGGGGAAGCGACGATGACGGGGAAGGCGCTTGGAGCGACATCAGCCGGCTCTGCCAGGGTCCACCTGCCACCGAATAATACAACGTCAAGGACCCGAGGCCGTCGGGATCGCTGGCCACGACGGTAATCGTCACCGGCTGATTTACACTGGGCACCGGTGGGGTATGAGCCAAGCCGGCGAAAGTCGGTCCGATGTTAGGTGCATACCGGGAATTGACGGCGCCGGGCGTGCCTCCACGGGCGGGAGTTGCCAGGTCGAACGTGCGTGCCAGACGGTTGAAGTAAACTCGCGCGTTGACCTTGCTCTTTCCAGCCAACCAGCGCGCGCGGTAGGAAATCTCGTATTCGCGGCCGTTCACAATGTCGACGTTATTGGTGAGCGTGGTTTCGATCTGGTTCCCCTGGTATTCGCCCGCTCCACGGGCCACCAGTCGCAGAACGAAATTACCGGGATCGCCCGGCTCCGGCTCAACGCGGCTATGCCGGTGGTTCCCGAGGAACCGCCAGTGCGCCGCGGATCCACCGTCGAAGGCGCCATTGACAATTAACTGCTTGGGCGTGGTCAGCGGCGTCTCGATGACGCTGATGTCATCGAGCAACACTTCACCGGGGCCATCGAGCAGGCAAAGGGCGAGTTCATGCCAGAGGGTGGGCTCTCCCGTCTGGCCGGGCGCGGCCACGCGACGCCAGGTATAGGTTTGCCATCCCGATTTCCCTGACTCGTCGCTGGGCGCCCAGGATTCGGCGCGGCTGTTATCGGCGCGCGGGTCGCGCAGTTCCAGGCTCGAGCCGCCGCCATCCGCATCGCCGCCTTCACGTCCGTCATCAAAATAACGCACTTCATCCGCCAGGTTGTTGGCGGGATCTTTGAGCGCGATGTAGTCGCTGCTGTGGGAAAGCTTGTTGGTGAACGGACCGACTACGTCCAGCCCGGGATGAAGAGCCTGAAGGTAGTCCACGTCCTTGGCCACGACGAGATAACCGCCGGGAGCGAGGATTTTGCCGGCGGGAAAACGGAAATCGATCCCCTCGTCGAGCCGCCAGCCCGTGAGATCCACGGGGTGGCTGCTTCGATTGAAGATCTCCACCCATGACCCGGGTGAATCGCGGAACGGCAGCGCAGGCGTCAGCTCGCGCCAGACGAGCAACTCGGTGCCGAAATCGATGTCGCTATTTTGCGCCGCCACGTTATGAACCTCCACCGCCAGCGTATTCAGCCCCGACACCAGAGCCGTGGCGGGAATAACCACGGGTCCGGTGAATCCAGGGATGCCGACATTCGCTGTCGCCAGCGTGTTGTAAGTGGCCTCTCCCGGCGGCATGTTCAACCGATGGACTTCGACGCCGTTCAAGTAAAACACTGCGCCGTCATCGATAATCGAACGCAGGCCCAGGCGCACGCCGTTGGTGTCGCCGTCGAACTGGAATTGCGTCCGGAAATAAGCCGTGATGAGGCGGGCGCCCGAGCTGTTGGTCAGCGGAAGGAACGTATTTTTGGGCGCGGGCAGGGCGAAGGGGTTGGTCGGTGCGTAAAAGACGGCGTTGCTGGCCATCCAGGCGCTGTCATCGTAGGCGGGCAAGCGCCATGCTGTTCCGAGGTCCACCCCTTGGGCGTGGTATCTCCACAAATTGGAGATGGTCACGAACAGGTTGGTCGGTGAAGACGTCGCCGGCACGGCGGGGAGTTCGCGGGCGTGGTACATGATCTCATTGATCACGAGTTCGTCGCGAAACTGAAAATGGTTCGAGGCACCAAGGGTGGGTGACAACGGAAACCACCATGCACCAGTACCGTCCGGCCATCGACCCCGCGGATCTTTTTTGGCCACCACGCTATCCGAGACGTTTGTCCGGCCCGGTCCGTAGAGCACCAGTCGATCTCCCGAATCCACGCCGAAGCCCAGCTCAGCCTTGGTGAGGCCGAGCAACTGTCCGGGGGCGAGCACCGTGGGCGGCAGGGTATATTCACGATTGGTCATGCCGCCAAAACGGGCAATGGTCCAACCGCCCAGATTCGCTTCCACCCGCCCATGGTTAATGAGCTCGAGCCAAAACGCGGCATTGGTTGAAGAGGCGAGTTCGTTGAAGGCCAGGCGTGGGGTCTCGGGTTCGGGCAGCGTCTCGGCGCTGATGGCTTCCAGGCCAAAGACGAGGTCGTTGGTATCCGGACCAGAAGCCGCGTTGTTCGTAAACGCGGAATTGAAATGAGCAAGAATCTCCGCCGGGCTGAGGGCGCGATTATAGATGGCCACCTCGTCGATGCGGCCATCGAAGTTCAAGTCATAACTGGGCCCGCCGGAACCTTTGCGCGCGCCGATGCTGACCTCATGGGAGGTATTGACCAGGGTGGGGCGTGGCGTCTGCGTGCCGCGCTCGATGCCATTGACATAAATCTTCATCCGGCCGGCAGGTTGATCGAGCACGGCCACGACGTGCTGCCACGTGTTGTCGGGTCCCACTGACGCATTGGCCACGACGGCGTTGTTGGGAGTTCCACCGTCCCAGCCGTAGAACCGGTAATTCCCGTTCACCACGTCCACGGCGAATTGTTCGCCACCGCCGCCGGTTCCCTTGGCCACGATGGGCCCGCCGCCCTCCTGCGCCGCCGGCCCGTTCACCCAGGCTTCGAGGGTAAAGATGCGGGTGGCGGCAAAGTTGAAAACACCGGGATCCGGAATGGTCACCACATCGTTGCCGCCATCCGCGTTGCCGGCAAATCGCGGCGCGTGATTGTCCGCCTCAAAGCCAACGAGCGGTTGGGCAACGATGAGATCCGTTGGACGAGGGCCGCCCTGACCGAGATTGGAGGCGAGAAATCCCGCGTAAGTTCCGTTTTGCGCGCCGGCGGTGGACGCGGAATCAAGGGCGGCGCCGGAAGTTTCTCCCAGGCGCCAATAGCCGATCGGCCCGGAACCGATGATCGCTTGGGAGTAGGCGGTGAACGAGGGCCCTTGGTGTACTTCCACAGCCAGGACGTTCGGGCCCGCGCGCAATTGTTCGGATGGAATCAGGATTGGTTCGCCGAAAGCCGCGTCGCCGACCTGACCATTGGCCAGAGTGGAATAACTCACGGCGCTCCCAGGCATGTTGAGCCGGAAGATTTCCACCCCATTGAGATATCCGATCGCGCCGTCATCCACGATCGGCCGTAATTGCAGCTGCACGCGGCTGAGGTCTCCGCCCGCATGATCAAACCGCGCCCGAAAGTAATAGGTGATGCGTCCCGGCGTGAGGGACGTGTTGCCGGTGGCGGCCAATGGGGCTGGTCCATGGAAAAACAGCGCGGAACCATTGGGCCATCCGGCATCATCGTAACTTGGGCTGCGCCACCCAGCGCCCAGGTCCGTGCCGGTGTCATTGAACTTCCAGGCATTGGCGACGGTTACGACCGTGTTGCTAACGATCGTCGGTGGATGGATGGGAAAGTTTTCTGCGCCGGGTGTTCCACCGACCTGCGCGCTGGCCAGCCAGTTTTCGGGATGGGCACCGAGGATATCGGCTCGCCGCCGGGCCAGGGAGGGTCCGCTCCCGTCCGGGGCGACCGGCCAATCTCCTTCCGCGCCATAAGTCACTTGATCCATGATTCGGCCGTCCTGGTTGCGGAGGCGTAATCGTTCCCCGGCATTGGAGAGACGGCTGGTGAAGGGACCGAGCACGTTTCCCTGCCCGGTGGCGGCCATGAGCGCAGGAGGCGATGCAGCGATGAGCAGGTACTTGCCCGCCGGAATCACCGTGCCTTCGGGGAACTTAAAATCGATTCCGTCATCCAGCGACCAGCGGGAGATGTCGACGTCCACGGCCAACTGGTTTTGCAGTTCGACCCATTCGAGCTGCGCCTCGTTGGTGAGGGGATGATACATGATCTCGTTGAACACGACCACGCTGTCCGCTCGCGAAGAAGCGATGAGACATAGCAGCGCCAGGAGTGTGGCAACAACGAACTGGATGGCGGTCATGTCCCAGCTCAGGCGGCAAGGCGGTGTAATTCGTTTACTCATAATTCAATTGCAGAACACATTTTCTGAGAGGGAAGTTCGGGCGCAACTAACGAACCCCTTCACCCCTCACCCCGGCCCTCTCCCCATTGAGGGGAGAGGGAGTCGCGCTGGACGCTCGCGAGAAATTCGGACATCACGCGGCGCGAAGTTATCGCGTTAAGATTTATCGATTCGGTGTAACTGGAGCGAGCCACGAGCATCGAGCGTCTACCGGCGCGCAGCAGCGCATTCGAATTTGAAGGAAGTGCCGAACGCGCCTCCCTCTTCCCTCAATGGGGAGAGGGCCGGGGTGAGGGGTGAGGCGGTTCGTTTGACATCCGAATCTCCAAGAGTTTTGCCATCGGCTCTCATGTGTGATTTTAGTGTTACGGCAAAACCACGCGGTAAAAGCCCGCCGGCTGGGGCAGTGCCGAATCGAGATACTCGGGTATAACTCCCGGAACTACTTGAATGGTTTCCAGAATTGTCCACGGGCCGGTTATATCAGTGGCGCGTTGCACCTGGTAACTCCGCCCGGGAGTGCCCAGAAACCTCAACGTGGCTCCGTTCTCCGTCAGCACCAGCGGAAGAATGCGGGCTTGATGGCTCATGGCATCGACCTGGATTTCCCAGACGGAGACGTGGGTGAACGTTCCCACCATGGCTGTCACGTGGAGCATCAGATACCGCGCCGTAACCCCGCCGCTGTTAATGGACGTGATTACGGATGGAACTGTGTTGCCTGGCAAAAGAATCTGCGGTTGCAGGAAATCGAAGAAGGCATCCAGTCCATCCACGCCCTGGCCGGTCTGGCCATAGCCGGCGACCGACGCGACGGTGAGCCAGTCGTCCGGATTGACGCTCACGCCCTGCGCCTGTGTGCGGACGCGCAGCGAAAAGTCTCGGCCCCCGGCGGTTTCCCAATCCACACCGACCCGCCGGATCTCCATGTCCTGGCCCAAATCCACGTAAATCCAATGCGGGGAACCGACCGTGGCACTGGCCCAGCGCGCGGTGTTCGGACCGGTGGACAGGCGCAGCCCGTCAAACGCATTGGACGCCGGGAAGGTGGGATTGAACAAGGATGATGCCTGCACCGGCGCCGCTGTCAGGTTTAGGAACGGCATCACCGTTAGATGGGCCGCGTCGCTCAGTTGCTCGCCGTGGGGGTTGGTGACGAGAACACGATAATCGGCTTCGTCACTCACCTGAACATTCGTCAGGGTCAGGGTGCGGCTGGTCGCCGCGGGAATGGGGAGGCCCGCCTTGCGCCACTCGTAACTGAGCGGCACGTTGCCGTCGGACACCACGGAAAACGTGACCGAGCCACCGACCACAGCCACGGCCGTTTGCGGTTGCTGGACAATCTTTGGCGGTGTGGGCGGCGCCTGATTATAGAGGGCCGTCACGTCCGAGGGAGTCAACGCGCGGGCATAGATGCGCACGTCGTCCATCACGCCGTTAAAATTGAGATCGTAGCCCGCCATGCTGAGCTGTCGCGCGCCGAGGCTCACGTCGTGAGTGTTCATTAACAAGTCAGTGGTCAAGGGTGGGGCAGAACCCACCTCCGCCTTGTTCACATAAAGCTTCATGCGGTTCAGGGTGCGACTATAGACTGCGACGACGTGTTGCCAGGTGTCATCGGGCGGGACCGGGCTTTGGGCGACTACGGCGGCGCCTGACGCGCCCCGCACGAAGAATCGAAACGCACCCCCATTTATATCCACGGCGTACTGCTCGCCACCTCCGCCGGTGCCCTTGGCGATGATCGCCGCGCCCGATTCCTGGGCCGGCTTGCCCCGAACCCAGGCCGCGAGCGAAAACTCAGCGCTGGAAGAAAAATCCAGTTGAGCCCCCGGATCGGACACCAGCACCACTTCCTCAATTCCGGTGGTGACGGGATTGAAACTCAGGCCGCCGTTAATCCGACCGTCCACCCATTGGGAATCATCGTCCACGAAGCCCTGCAAGACGCCGTTGTTATTGTTGCCGGACGAATCCGCCGCCGCGATGAAAGAGGTTTCGTCCAGCTTGAACCACGCCCGGAGGTTGGAAGTGATGTCCACCGCGGGATCGATGACGGTCAACGTGAAGGGCTGGCTGGTGACGCTCCCGAAGGCATTGGTAACGACCACGTGGTAAGCCCCGCTGTCGCTGACTTGGAGATTGGTGAGAACCAGGATGGCGTTGGTCGCTCCCATGACCGGCATGAGACCATTCCACCATTGATAAAACCGCGGCGTATCGCCTCCGGCGGCGGCGGTCGCGCTGAATGAGTCGCCCGCCAATCGTGTGCCGCCCTGCGGCTGTTGGGTAATGAAAGGGGCCTGCCCAGGCGGCGTGTAAAACTGGATTTCGCGGATGCCGGTGTTGTTTCCGCCCGTGGCGCCGGTGGCTTGCAGGCGCACATAGCGTGCGGTGACCGGCTCGAAGGTCGCACTGTTGACCCGGTTTCCGTTTGCATCCGCGGTGAACGACAACGTGGCCAGCGGTGAGCTGAAGTCCGGCGTGTCGGCCAGCACCAGATTGAAGGTCGTCACCCGGTCCACGGGACGGTTCCAGTAATCAAAGCCTGAGATTCTCAAGGGCACACCAAAATCGAAATCGACGAACATGTTCGCCCCGCTGCCCTGGCTGGCGTACTCGTTGCCTCCGCCGTCGCCGGCATTGCCATTGGCGGCCTGGCTGGCGGCGTAGGTGGCATTGAAGGGGGTGGCCGAGTTGATCACGGTTGGCGCCGGCAACAGCACCTGGCCGGCGGCCGTGTTCAGGAAGTGCATCTGGCGGGCGCCCAGGTTCAGGCCTGTGCCGGACCGGGTGAGCGCTTCCCAGCGGACATACCGACCCGAGACGGGCCCCAGATTGTGGATGAGGCCGGCTCCGTTCGAACCGGAAGGGTTGAACGTGAAGATTGTGTCGCTGGCGTCAAAGGTCGGGTCTGCGCTCACAATCAACCTCGATGTCACGATCACGTCGACCGCGTTGAGGCGGGAAGTCATGACGAATTGATCGAACGTCACGGTGCTGCCGAAGTCGAATTCCACCCACGTGCCGTTGTTCGGGTCGGTGGTGAATGGAACGGAAACCACGCCCTGACTCGCCGTGGCGTATTCGGCCGTTCCGGTATCGAACAGGTTGACGGCGGTGAAACTTGCATTGAACGGTCGGGCCGAGGCGGTGATGGCAGGATTCGGCAGTTGGTCGGCGGACGATGGCCACGCCGCGGCCAGCAACAGTCCTGAGACGAAAGCGCGGGACAACGATGTAAATCGAGAGTTGGTCTTCATGAGGGATGCCTACATTAAGCGCAGGAACGTTTCGGATTGTCAATGAAGCCGACTTAGGGAGGCGGCCGGGGCGTGTGTGATTCGAAGTGGGTGAAGAGAATTATCCCCCGTAGTGGCATTGCATGACTGCCACTACGAGGGGACAATCTCTTCACCACTTTTAATCGTACCTGTCGCCCGTGAGTGTGATATGGAAGTGGGTGAGCCCAAGTGCGCTATTTGAGACTTTGCAAGTAGGCCAGCAAGTCGCGTGTTTCCTCCCGACTCAGCGCCGCCAAAAGACCCTCCGGCATTAATGACAGTTGGAGCCGTTCAACGTTCTGCACCTGGTCTTCATCGAGCCGAACCTCGCGGCCGCTCGCCTCGCGAAGGACGAACGCGCCGTCCTCCTGCCGAACACGAACTCCCGTCAGCTCTTCTCCGTTGCGAAGCACCACGCCAAAGGTCTCGTAGCCCTGCGCAAAGCTGGCACTGGGCAGCAGGATGGATTCGAGCAAGTCGCGCCCGGCCCGAATCGCGCCCACTCGGGCGAGGTCCGGTCCAAGAACGCCCCCTTCGCCGCCGGTGCGATGGCAGGCGATGCAGCCGGCTTTTTCAGAAAACCATTTGCGGCCTCGTTCCGGATCGCCGCCGGCCAGAAGTTCCAGGTAAGTCTCGACCTGCTCGCGTTGCTGGGCGGCGCGTTGCGCCAGTTTCGATGTCAGCCGAGTGAAGTCTTCGTTCGCTTCGGCCGACAGCCGTTGGCGGATCATTTGCATTTCCTTCTCAACCGGCTGCCAACCTCGCTCAGCGGAGTCGGACAGATACTTCAACACTGCGGAAAAGCCGGCGCCCTGGCCTTGCAGCAGCAATGGCAGAAGGGTTGAGGTTGAAATCAGCCGGTCACCCTGAATGAGGGCAAGCAATTGGGCCGGATCTTTCTCCGAATCAGCCCATCGAGCGCGTCCGAGTAACTCCGCTGCGGCGAGGCGGGAAGCAGGCCGGGCTCCGCGACTAATTTGCGTGAGGAGAAACTCGTAGATCGCGGGCTGTAGCTCCGGTTGGCGGGGCAGCACGCTGCGGAGCGCGGTGAGACGGAGTTCAGCCGGCAGATTCGTGCGGATGGCCAGGTCCTTCAACACCGCGTCCAACTTGTTGATTCGGCGAAGCTCAGTTGTTCGCACTGCTTGCAGGCAAACATCGAGATCGTCCGAATGCAGGGCCTGTTCGATGGCTCCTAACCAGCCTACTGGCAATGGTGCGATGGTGCTTCGGGCGATGGTTTCGAGCAGGAGAACGCGCCGGCTCGCCGGCAGATTGGTGCCGGCCATGGCGCTGGGAATGAGAGTTTGCATCGCCGGATCATTTTGAAAGGCGAGGAGCAAGTCGCGGAGCGTGCCGCGCTCTGAGTTGTTCAGCTCCACCCGATACATCATTTCCTGAATCAACGGCTGCGCCGCTGCGCCCCACTCGGGATGTTTCTGCAGAACGGCCAGCGCGGTGCGGCGCAGGGATTCGTCGTTTGCCACCACGCGACCAACGACGGCGTTGGCCTCCAGCGAGCGATGCGGCGCTTGATCCAACAGCGTGAGCGCCGCTTGTTGCAGGCGCGGACTGGGATCTTCCAACAACCGGACCAAAGTCGGGCGATCGGCGAGTCGGAAAAGCGCGAACGTCAGCGCGTGTTCCAGCAAGGGCTCGCGTTGGCCGGCCATTGCCCCAGTCAGCGCCGCAATCGCATTCGAAGTTCCGCAGCGGACGAGCGCTTCGGCCGCGGCCAACCGAACGTGCGCTTCAGAGTGAGAAAGCAAACGCAGGAGCGGACCTTCGGTCGTCTTGGCTCCCCGGCGCCCAAAGGCACGCGCGGCGCCGGCCACTGTTTCAGAATTCGTCGAGGTCAATGCGGCAAGATCTGGATTGTCCGGCGTGTGGACCGTTTGCTTCCCGGCCGGTGGAGGCTTTTCACGCCGGCTGCCGGATGGCGCCTTGCCGTCGCGCTGGTTGAATGAGACGCGATAAATCCCGCCTTGCGCGGGCGCCTTGCGGATTCGGCCGGTGGGACAGTGATGCACATACCAGGCGCCGGTATCGACAACCAGCACGCTCCCGTCGATATCCTCCATCACATCGGAAGGGTGAAAATCCGGGTCATCGGTGGTTACGAAATCCTCGTCGTTGGAGCGGAACGTCGCCTCGTGGCGCTGCAGGCGATGCACCACGACTTTGCGGGCGTTGAATTGCGCAGTGAAGAGTGCGTCGCGGAAACGGGCGGGAAATTGGGCGCCGCGGTAGCGCGTAATCCCGCTCAACGCGACCGCGGGATAGATGGCCAAGTGCGGCAGAAGCGTGCCCGATTGGAAATGGTGGCGTTCCGTTCTGGCGTGCGCGTTGAGCGGGTAGACGCCGCCCTCGACAACGTGAACGAGCGCGTCGCGCTGGCCGGCTTCGGGCATTGAGAACCAATTGTCGGTGCCGATGATTTCACCGGAGGGCATGAAATCGATCTCCACCAGATTCTCAAAGCCACGAGCGACGAGCTCGATGTCGGAACCATCCGCGCGGCAACGCAGGAGGGCGCCGCTTTTGCCTTCGAGGAACGTGCCATCCAGAAGCTTGAGCTTGTAGCCGTCCGGCTGGCCCAGGGTCATGTAGAGCCAGCCGTCGGGCCCGAAGGTCAACCCATGCAGGCTGCCGTTGTCGCTATGGCCGAATCCGGTGAGCAAAACTTTGCGCTCATCGGCCAGGCCATCGCCATCGCGATCCTTCAGCACGATGAGATCCGGTGGATCGGCGGCATAGAGTGCGCCCTGGTGCCAAACTAATCCCATTGGGAACACGAGCTGATCTGCGAACACCTGGGCGCGTTCGAAAACGCCATCGCCGTCACGATCCTCCAGTCGGCTGATGCGGCAACGGCGGGTCAGCTTTTGGAGCTCCTGGTAGAGATCGAGCCCGGAAGACTCGGCGACGAACAACACGCCGTCGTCGCCCAAAGCGGCGAACATTGGATAGGCGATGTCCGGCGGTCCGGACGCTCGGCTGATGGAGAAGCCTTCGGCAATTTTGAAGGAAGGTTCCGAACCATGCATGACTCCGACCGACATCCGTCCCGCCAGGAGCAACGCCAGGAACGCAAACAGCGGGAATGGCCATCGAAGGTTACGAACCGGCAATTCCGCAGTGGCTCGTTTGCGGTGACGGAAAGTCATCATCAAAGTGAGTCGTTGAAATGCTGACGAACCGAACGATAACCCCCGCACCGGAGAAATACAGCCTGTAACTGGGTGGGGCACGGCGCGCTGCGCCGGCCTGTCGCGCCGAAGCTCAGGGCGAAGGCGGACCCCGTCCGCGTTCAGCGGACGGAACCTTTCGTTCCCACTTGAGTATTTCGGACCGCGGGTCTGTGACCCGCAGCGGGTGCGGCAGCCCGGGCGCTTTCGGCTTGGCCTGGAGCGGTTTGAAGTTCGGACGCGCTGCGGCTCACAGAGCCGCGGTCCGGGATTTAGATGCCGGATTTTCGCATTTATTTTCCAATCGCGTTGCGCCGTTCATGCGGGATATTTGGAGCCAACAACGATGAGCGAACCGGCAAAGTCTCAGGCCTGCCTCGTGCATTTGGCCGCCCTGATGGGTGCCAACTGGGTATTTCGCCATTTTACCCATCCCAGCGATGACGAGTGGTTTGCCCCATTTTTGTGGCTTGGATTCGGATTCGCCGCGCTGGCATCATTGCTGGTGCTCTTCACGCTCCTTCGGCGGGGCGAAGCCTGGTGGCATCGGCTGGTTGCCTTCGTCGGCGCATGGGCGTGTTTTTATTTTCTATGGAGTTGGGGCACTGTTCTGGCCTCTCAGGTAAGGTATGATCGAATGTTGCGCCTCCATGAGGAGCTGTTCGTTTTATTTGGCGCAACGTCCGGAATGCAATTCGAAGAATGGGATCGCGATACTCATTACTTTTTCCTGTTGGCCACTGTGCCGCTTTGCTTCGTGGCAGCGATTTGCAGCATCGGCATTCATTTGTGGAATCGTCATCGACACACGCCCGCCTGAGTGAACGAACGCCAACGGCGTTCGGTCCCGGAACCCGCCAAAATAACGCGTCGCCGATGCCACTCGTCGTTGGTAAATGAATGTTCATGCTCCGAGCCATCGTCGTTGGAGTCCGATTCGCGTTCGTGCTCTTCGGAATTTTGCCCGCCCTCGCGCAGGTACCGACACAAAAGTTTGAAGACTTCACCGCCGATCCCCAATGGGAAAGCTATCGCAGTCGTTTGTTGCCCAATCCTCTTCCTGTCACGCGACAGGATTTCGGCTTGCGCGCGGCCCGGGCCAGTGATGCCGCTCGTGGCGCGATGGCGATTGGCGGATGGATCCAACGCTCGTTGACGCCCGCCTGGTTTGCCAGGGTCATTCCGGCACGCACCTTGGACGACAAGCTTTCCGCATCCGG
>Ga0070689_100000397_pt1 | contig 25557 bp, 16 predicted proteins | sample KBSS23HmetaG_FD_64669 | JGI IMG/M metagenome (GOLD analysis project Ga0070689, IMG submission 64669) | Switchgrass rhizosphere microbial communities from Kellogg Biological Station, Michigan, USA - KBS S2-3H metaG | ecosystem: Host-associated > Plants > Roots > Rhizosphere ...
AATCCGGTCCGATTCGGGTAGGATCGTGGCTTCCATTCCGCCAGAAGCTCGAAACAGGGCGCAAACAACGTCAATAATTCCTCGCGCGTCGTGCCGAACGGCGGGCCGTCTGTGTCGGGAATCAGGTAGTTGACCGCGAGGTAGTTTCCGCCGGGATTCAACCAGCGCAGTACCGCCCCGAGGTAACCGGCACGGTCGCGCGGATCGATTGCGCAAAACAATGTGTGCTCGAACACCCAGTCAAAAAGGAACGGTGGGGTGTCCGTGAGAAAATCGCCCTGCTCGAATCGGGCGTTGAGTCCGGCTGCCGTCCTTTTCCGCGCGAGTTGCGCCGCCGATGGCGCGATGTCATAGCCGACGGCTTCAAACCCCGCATTGGCCCACGCCCGCACGTCATGGCCCGTGCCGCAGCCGGGCACACAAACTGTCCCGCCCTTCAGCTCGGGATGCGCCGCCAGAAAATCCACAAGACCGGGCGATGCCTCGCCTTTGTCCCAGGGCATGTCACCGGTCTGGTAGTGTTCTTCCCAGTATTTTCGATCGAGGATTGGCATGGAGTAGCCAGGGGATGGGCGCAAACTTCGCGCGCCTGATTTTTTCGTCCTTGTGCATTGAAACAACGTTCAAGTTCAATCGCCCTGCATGGATTCATCGCCACACGCTGGCCGGGCGCGACATCGTTCCGCCTCGCGCGCGCGCACTCCCAAAGCCGTGCGCATCTGCGACGGAGTCACCGAAGGCGTGCTTTACGCGATGGTCGTTTTTGCGCCCTGGGCGTTTGGCACCACCGAACGGTGGTCCATTTGGACGATGAACGTGGGCGGTTACATTCTCGGCGTGCTGCTGGCGGCCAAATGGTGGATCCGCTGGCGAACCGGAAATCGCCCGATGCGTTGGGGAGAAGCGGGCGGCGAAGAAACGCCGGGCGCGGAGGGTGAGCCACAGACCGCGGGAATTAAAAAGAGAAGCCGCCGCGGTCTTGCAACGATTGCACTGGCCGTTCTAACCGTGATGGTGCTGGCTTATTGTTTCACCAGCGCCGTCAATGCGCGTTCGACGTTCATTTATCGGCAGATGGCGTTCGCGGCTCATGATTATGTGCCATGGCTGCCGCACAGCTACGACAGTTGGGCGACACGGCAGGCGTTCTGGATGTATCTCGCTCTGGCCCTCAGCTTCTGGGCTTCGCGCGACTGGCTGCTCGGCAAAAGCGGTTCGGAGCGCCGCGAGGGGAGAGTCCCGGTCCCGCGTTTGGAAGGGAATTCGCCCGGGAGTCCACACTCGCGGTTTCCAAGCCGGTTGCGGCGACTGCTTTGGGTGCTCTGTCTCAATGGCACGGTGCTCGCGCTTGAATCCATTCTCCAGCGACTGTCGGGCACGGGCAAACTTCTCTGGCTGGTGCAACCGGCAATTAATCAGTCCGCCGACTTGCAATTCGGTCCATTTGCCTATCGCTCCAATTCGGCGCAATACTTCAATCTGATATGGCCGGTTTGCCTGGGATTTTGGTGGACCCTCCGCGGCGAGAGCCGATTCGCTTCGCGCGCGGCTCCGCGCCTGGGCGCCGGGTCGCACGTGCTGTTGCTGCCCTGCGCGGTTTTGTTGGCCGCGGCGCCGATCATCTCCACCAGTCGCGGCGGGGCTCTGGTGGCGTTTGTCGGCATCCTGGCGGCCGCGGCGGTCTTGCTGTTTGCCAACCGCCGGAGCAACTGGCTGATGCGGCTGGGAATCATGCTGTTGCTGGTCATCACGCTGGGGCTTGCCTCTTATCTCGGTTGGGACAAATTGGGAAAAAGGCTGAGCACGATTCTTTCCGATGATCTGAGCGGCCGTGTCGAGATTTATGAAAACGCGCGACAAATGGCGCGCGACTTCCCTCTCTTCGGGACCGGTCCAGGGACATTCATGTCAGTATCTCATCTTTACCGCAGCCACGCCCAGGCCACCTGGGTCGCCTATGCCCACAACGACTGGCTGGAGACGCGCATCACGTTTGGCTGGGTTGGGTTTGTCCTGATTCTTGCAATGCTGGCGATCGTGTTTCTGGGGTGCCTCGCCGCGGAAGGAATTCCAGCCCACTGGCTCCTCGTTTCAATGTTCTGGCTGGCGCTCGCGGGATGTCTGGTCCATGCGCGGTTCGATTTTCCATTCCAAATCTATTCGACGCTGGCGCTTTTCCTGTTGCTTTCCGCGGCGCTGTTTTGCCTTTCGAAGAAGGCGTGAGCCGATCCGCGCTCAGTACCGTTCAACCTCGGCCGTTTCCGCGGGCCGGGGTTTCATCGCCTTCTCCCATCTGCCAAGCCCCCAAGCGGCGGCGGCCACGCCGGCCGCAGTAAACGTCAGGATCGACCAGCCGGCGGCGTCGTGATAGGACGCAATCGCCGCGGCCCCCTTCGTGTGGGCTGTGTAGCTCAGCCAGAAGGCGCGCAGCAAATTGCCGCTCATCGCCAGGAGAATGCCCAGCCCGAGCAAGGCCAATCGCAGGCTTCCTCGCCTCAGGTTGAGCCAGCCGATGAACAACGTGGCCATGACGGCGGATTGCAAACTCCGTATGCCGCTACACGCCTCGTCGATGCCCACCACGCAACCGGGCAGGCGGATCGCGTTGCCCAGCCGTTCGGCCGGGACGCCGAACAGATTGAGCAGTTCGACATTAAGCACCGCGACCTTCGACTGAAGATTGCTGACGAGGGGATAGTAGATCGTTTCAGGAACCGGCAGCGCCAGGAGTAGAAACGCAAACACAAACACGAACCGCCGCAATCCATCCCGGCCGAAGACGTAATCGATATTGCCGGCGATGAAACAGAGCGCGCCAATACCCAACGCGCTCATGCCTTCGGTCGTCACGCCATAGGCCGCCCGATAGAGCTGCGCGAAGAAGAGAACGCCCATCCCGAACACTGTCAGCGCCGCCCCTTGCCAGGTCCATTGAAACCGTGGCGGCGGGCGATGGCTCCAGGCTTCGCCGAGCAGGCAGGCCCAAAGCAACAACACAATCCAGCCGAATTGAAGCTCCGGATTGTGGTTCCAAAACCAGCTCGCCCGCACGACCAGCCAGAGCATGGCTAAAGCCGACGGGAGCAGACACAAAACCGAGAGCTGGACGGGCGTCGGCATGTCGAGGCAGTAGAAGGACCGAAGCTCCTCCGACCGAATGCTGGTCAGTGCCGCCAGTGCCCTAGTTCCTGCCGATAATCCGCGGCAACGAGCCAACGCGGGAGAAAATCGACCAGCAATTTGTCGGCGGACTTGGGGTCATTCTCCAGGATGGGCGTCGAGACACGAATGAATTGTTTGGGCCCGTTCAACGGGCGACGATTGACGAACGATTTCCAGGGCCAACTGAAAAAGCGCCCGTCAATCGCGTCCAGCATCCTGCCAAAGATCCCGGTCGGCGCTTTTTCTCCGCGTTTGATGCCAATGTTCAGGTGCTGGTCGAGCCGGTAGGGAAGCGGTTGGCCGCCCACCAGCGCTCCGAAGTAAACCAGTTCGCGATGCGTTCCGTTGTTGAAAATCCGCCGCTCCAGTTTCATCGGGATTCCCTGCAATGTGAGTTCGATAAACTCCGGCGGCGCCGGCTCGAGTTTCCATCCCACGGAGGTCCAACATCGATCGGGGGTGTGGGAGAACATGCCGAACTGGCTTTCCTGTTCCGAATAACGTTTGGCTGAGAAAACCCGGACAACACCCTGGTCGCCCCTCTCGAACTCGCCGTTGACGATTTTGTCCGCGGCCAATACCGCTTCCGCGGCCTGGCTGACGGGCAGGTTTTTGTAGCGCCAATCCAGGATCTGTTCTTGTTCCACCAGCCAAAAACAACCCTGAAGCGGGTCAGTCTTTGAGTACCAAAAGCGGGGAAACGACCAGACGCCGAGTACCGCGAGGGTAAGCACGACAACAGTCCCGAGAATGGCTGTTGGCCTGAGCCGTGTGGACGGCGGAGCGCGGTCAGAAGTCACGGGCATTGCTGGGCGAAGTTAGGAAGCGTGAGTCGGCCGCTTCGTTCCACTATCGCGAGCCCTTCATCAGGGCGCCGATGGTGCGGAGGATGATTTGCAAATCCAGCCCTGGCGAAGAGTGCTTGATGTAGTACAGGTCGTACTTGAGCTTGTTCAGCGCATCTTCAGTGCTGGCGCCATAGGGATAATTGATTTGCGCCCAGCCGGTCAGGCCTGGTTTGACCAGGTGCCGCTGGCTGTAGAAAGGGATTTCCCTGGCCAATCTTTCCACAAACTCAGGACGCTCTGGGCGCGGGCCGACCAGCGACATTTCGCCGCGCAGGATATTCCAGAATTGCGGCACTTCATCCAGCCGTGTCTTGCGGAGGATTTTGCCCGTGCGCGTGATCCGGTCATCGGCGCCGCTGGCCCATTTCGGACCGTGTTGCTCCGCGTCCATGCGCATCGACCTCAATTTCCACATTTTGAAGGGTTTATCGTGGAGCCCGGTGCGGGTTTGCAAATAGATGAACGGGCCGTGGCTTTCGAGCTTGATCACCACTGCTGCCAGCAACACCACCGGACCGCCAAGGACCAGTCCAATCAGGGCGGCGGCGACGTCGATCCCGCGCTTAACGGCCACATAAAATGGGTGCGTCAGTTCAAGGTCCGCCTGCAAAAACCATTCCCCGCGGATGGTCTCGACCGGGACCTGGAAAAAATTGCGCTCCACGAAGTTGGCGAAATCGCGCACGCGCACCCCCAGGCTGAGGCATTCCATCAGCTCTCGCATGGCATCATCCGAGATTTTGCCGCCGACGCAAGTGACGACTTCATCGATTTGAAGCGTGAGACAATGCTCTTTCAGCGATTGTTGCCCGCCGAGCACGGCGTTGTTGCCGACGCTTTGGCCGATGAGTTCCGGTTTGTGGTCGACGAACGCCACGACTTCGAAAGGCATTCCGGATTGCCTGATCAAAGAACGGACCAGGTGTCCGGTGCGGCCGGCGCCAAGCAAGAGCAGTCTCTGTTTTCGTTGATTGGATTGTTTCCAGACGAGGACGCGCGCGAGCGCCATCGTCAAAGGTGTATAGAGGGCGGCTTGGGTCAGGATAAACCGTCCAATGCGGCTGTAGAGGGCGGCGAAGACCAAGATGGAAAGAATGCCGATGGCCAGAAGCGCGGACCCGAGAGAACGGATGAACATCGGCCAGAAATGGCGGGGCAGGAGCGGATTGTGCAGGCCGAAGATCTGGCTGGTGACCGCAACGATCGCGGCGAATAGCATCGAGGCGGACAGTTGGCTGACATGGGGAACACGCAGCGGTCCCGCCAGGACATTGGCATAGGGCGAGAGCAGATAGGCTGCATACATGGCAAGAAACGCGATCAACGCGTCAACGCCAAACCAGCCGCTGGCGCCAAGAGTCCATTGGGCGGGAACCTTTCTGTGGACGGATCCGGTCACAAACGCGGCCATCGCAAATCAGTCAGCAGTGCGACTCAACCGGAATTCGTCCATATAATATTTGAGCAAACTTTGCAAAATGATTCTGCGGTCAAATTCAAGCTCCACCCTCCTGCGGGCGTTCGCGCCCAGCCTCGCTCCCAATGCCGGATCGGAAACCAGTGTCTCGATCGCCTGGCACAGTGCCGCCTCATCACGCGGACGGACGAGCAGACCGGTTTGATCCTGTTGGATGGCGCATCGAATTCCCGGAATGTCGGTGCCAATCAATGGCCGCCCGGCGGCGGCCCCTTCAAGCAAGGAATAAGGGAATCCTTCGTGCTCGCTTGGCAGCACTACCGCGTCACTGGCCGCATAGAAATCCTTCAAGTCGGTCAGATAGCCCAGACCCCGGACGCCTTCGACCGTTTGATCCAGCGCCCGGACGCATTCATCCTGCGTACAACCCGCGGCCAGGAGAATATTCCCTTTCAATCCGAGGCCGGTTCGATTCCACGCCTTCAGCAGGAAATGAAACCCCTTCCGCTTCACCGGCCGCCCGACGTAGGCCAGGACGAACCGATCGGCAGGCAGACCGAATTTCCTTCGACAGGCGATTCGCGCGTTTGCACTGAATTGTTCGGGGGCGAACTGCTGAAGGTCAATACCCACTGCCGAGCCATTGGCCAGGACGGTTCCCTGTCCGGCGCGCAGGAGTCCGTCGGAACGGGCTGCCTGGAGGTTCGAGTGGCTGACCAGCAGGACGTGTGTGGCAAAGCCAATGTTGATTCGCTCCAGGGCCCTGAGCAACCGGCGCATGAGGCCGCGATAGCCGAGGTAAGCCAGGCCATGATTGTGGTAAATGCGCACGGGGACCTTCTCCAGATACCCGGCCAGTAATGGAATCAATGAGGCCCGGGCCTGATGGGTGTGAAGAATTTCGGGAGGCGCCTTCCGGAGTTCGCGCCGGTAAGCGGCGAGGCGGCGATGCATCGCCATTGGGTCGAAAGATAAATCTGAATCGACGTGGCGCGCCGGCACGGTGATCTGGTGGATCACCGCCTGATGTTTGATTTGGTGCTCGAACCAAAGCTCGGCGTCGATGCCGTGTCGGTTCAGCCATTCAACCATCGGCATCACAAAACTGCGCGCGCTGACTGGGAAATGGATGGAATGGACGACCGCCGGCACTTCGTACGCCTTAATCTCGACTGGACTGCGCTTTCACCCAGCTCTGAAACATCAGAATGCCCCACATCTGCCAGGCGCCGTTGTCGTTTCCGTTGAGCACTCCTTGCCAAATCCGGCGAATGGTTTCGGCCCTAAGCAGCCCGTCCTGTCGAAGACCGGATTCGATCAGGGATTCTTCGACCCATTCGCGAAGCCGCCCGCGCATCCAGCGGCCGATTGGAACGGTGAAGCCGGCCTTTGGCCGATCCACCAGTTCACGCGGCACATACCGATGAAGCAATTGGCGCAACAGCCACTTGCCCTGGTTGGCACGGACTTTCAAATCGGGAGGTAATTGCCACGCGAATTCGACAACGCGGTGATCCAAAAAAGGCGCGCGCGCCTCCAGGCTCACCGCCATCGAAGCGCGATCGAGTTTTACCAGGATGTCGTCCGGCAGGTAGAACAAGGCGTCGCTCAACAACAGGCGGGAGAGCTTGTCCTGTGCGATTCGCTCCTGCTCCAGCAAACCGAGCAAGCGGGTGGGAGTTTGAGGGCAAGCGAGCAGGGACTCCGGCGTCTCGGTCAGGCTGGCCATTCCCCACCAGAGCGAGGGGGACGGTTCTTTGGCGAGCAACCAGCCCAGCTTTCTTATCCGTTCTTCGTGCACACGATTCCACCAGGAGGGGAAGGCCCTGCCGATTGAGTTTTTTCCCGCGCGCAGAGCCCGGTTCGCCCACCTTCCGCACGAGGAGGCGAAGCCGTTCGGCCACTTGCGAAGCGCGATGTCGAATCGCCGCGCGCCGACATGTCGCGCGTAACCGCCAAACAATTCATCCGGCCCGTCTCCGGACAAACTCACCGTCACGTGGTTTCGAGCCAGCTTTGAAAGGAAATAAGTTGGGATTTGCGAAGCATCGGCGAAGGGTTCGTCGTAGATCAGCGGCATTTTCGGCGCGGCGTCGAGCAATTCCTCTTCGGTGACGTAAAGCTCGGTGTGATCCGTTCCCAACGCGTTCGCCACGCGCAGGGCATGAGGCGCTTCATTCAGGCGCTCGTCATGGAATCCGATGGAAAAAGTCCTGACCGGAACAGAATTCTGCCGTTGCATCAGCGCCACCAGGAGCGACGAATCGACTCCTCCGGACAAGAATGCCCCCAACGGAACGTCCGCAACCATTCGGATTTTGACGGCGTCCGTGAGCAAGTCGTCCAGGCCGCGCACCACGGCGTCGAGCGGAAGCGTGCTGGACTTGCCGCGCGCCTTCGCCGCCACTTCGGCTAGGGACCAGTATCGGCGCGGTTCTTTTCCGCTTTCGCCGCGACGCCAGCGAAGGACGCTTCCCGGAAGAAGCTTGTGGATGCCCCGGTAAATGCTATAGGGCGCGCAGATGTAATTAAACCGGAAGAACAGATGAACCGCTTCGGGGTCAATGTCGGCCTTGAAATCAGGGAAGACTCGCAGTGCTTTCAGCTCCGACGCAAAGATAAAATGGCGATCGACAAAGCCGTAGTAGAGCGGTTTTTCGCCCATTCGGTCGCGGGCGAGCCACAACGTTTCTTCGCGCTGGTCCCAGACGGCGAATGCAAACATCCCGTTAAATTGAGCCAAGGCGGATTCCACGCCCCACTCGCTGAAGGCGGCCAGCATGACTTCCGTGTCGCTGGTTCCACGAAAGCTGTGTCCCAATGCCACCAGCCGCTCGCGAAGCGGCTGGAAATTATAGATCTCGCCATTGAAGACCACGACGAAGCGGCCGTCCGCCGAAAGCATCGGCTGATGGCCTTCTGGTGAAAGATCGATGATGGCCAGCCGGCGATGGGACAGCGCCACACCCTGATGGGCATCCACCCACACGCCCGCATCATCAGGTCCGCGATGGCGGAGTTGGTCCGCCATCCTCCTCGCCACAATCTCCAACTCGCCGCGGGCGGTGGCCCGGTCGGAGTGGATGAATCCGGCTATGCCGCACATAGGATTCAGCTCGATTGAAGCGCTGCCCAATTCCGCAGGAAAATCTTCCGTTCCAATTCCGGGACCGGGAGAGCGCGATGACGGAGGAGTTTGAATCTTAAACCGGTCAGGATGGCAATTGAATCGAGGCCAAACATGACCGCGTGTGTCCCCGCACCCCAAAGAAAGCGGGCGCCGCCGGGCCGGGTTGTGTGGCGCAGGAGAATCCGAATCACGTTTGTGCGTGAACGAAACTGCCGGGACAGCGTCAATTGTTCCACCCGATAGCCAAGCAGCGGTTCGGCGAGACAATGAAAACGGCTGGTGCGAAAGGTTCGAAGCAACAAGTCAAAATCCTGAGCGCGCCGCAGTCGGGCTTCATATTTGTTCGCTCGAAACCAGTCGCGCCGCCCCATCCAGGTCGGATGTGAGAGGGGAAATCCGCGCCAGGGATATCGGCAAATCTCCCCATGGGTCGTGGCCGCGCGCGATTTCCCCACGATGGTTCCCTCGCCTTCGAAGTTGATGGTTCCGCATCCCAGGAGGTCCACCTCCGGGTGGCGCTCCAAAAACTGCACCTGCCCGGCCAGTCTCTCCGAAAAGGCAAAGTCGTCTCCATCCATCCGCGCGAAATACTTTCCCCGGCTCATTTCAGTCAATTGGTTGAGCCGCGCTGCCAGCCCCGATGAGTGCTTGTGCGCGATGAGGTGGATGCGCTGATCGCGGAAGCCGCGGAGGATTTCCACCGTGGCATCACTCGAGCCGTCGTCCGCCACCAGCAATTCCCAATGCGGATAGGTCTGGGCGACAATCGAACGAACAGCCAGGCTCACCGTCCGCTCCGCATTCTTTACCACCAAACCAACAGAGACGAGGCATGGCTCGCGCGGAAGGGCTGACTGCATTAACAGAGATCTCCGCGGCGAAACTCGAGGTACATTTCGCTGCCGTTTCGCTCTGCACTGCGACTCCGCCATTCCATGCGCGCTCTGCGATCCAGGTGAGCGTCCATCGGCTTGGTAAAGACGTAAAGCGGCATCGCCCCCGCCACCAGAAGCCAATCTTTGAGAGAGCGCTGTCTTTTTCGCACCCGGCTTTCCAAAAGGGCGGCTGGGTACCGTAGCACCCATCGCGTCATGAGAAACCAGCGCAAACGACGCAATTGCCCAGCCATGCCTTGGCAGATGGCAGCCTGCGGATCCGTAAGTCTCCAGACGAACCCGGGCCGTGACTTCGTGATCCAATCAACCGCCCCGTGATATTGGTTCGCGTACCGCTCATTCACCAGCGAGAAACCAAATGCGCGAAAGAGGTCACGCATTTGATCGGTCGTGAGCCGGCGCAAATGCCCTTCTTCCTCAAAAAAGAATCGGTTCTCTCGAGCTGGGTCAATGCCATCGTTTCGCTTCATACAAAGGGCGTGCTCGAAGCTGTGTTCGTTGCCGCAAGGCAGGATATGGACCATTGCCGACGCTGGTTTCAGGTAATCGTTCATCACCGCTGCGGTTTGCGCAAGGTCATAGACATGCTCTAGAACATGGTGTGAGAAGAGGAGATCGAACTTGGCGCCATCCAGGACGCTGCCGCCCGCCGTGAAAAAGCTACAGCCGGGGAACCAGTTGTTGGCGTTGCGAATCGCAACCGCACTGACATCGGTGCCGCAAATCCTCCAGCTTCCGGGGAGCGCCGTGCGAAGCACGTCGGTCAAGACCCCGTTTCCACACCCGAAATCGAGGGCGCTGCCAGAGGCGGGAAGTCGAAGGCTGTGGACGAGTTCGAAGACCCTTTGCCTCTTCTGCTCGGGCCACTCGTCCATATATCCCTTCCGATAACGCCGTTCGTAGAAATCTGCGGAGGCTTCCTTGCTATAAAGGTCATATCGGCTGTGCATGGAGTCTGGAGGCAGGAACGAAGGGGTTCGCTTCTGGAAAGACCGGATCGCGGTCGAAGTTCCTTACACTAATCATTCGCCCGTCGATCATCAACCCAGACGCCTTTCTTCGCCGACGCGTTGTGGGTTGATGCCTGGCCGCTGGAGCCGCTAGGAGGAAAGATTGGGGAAAACCCGTCCCGGCCAGCCTTTGGCTCGAAAAGTGTGCGCTCGCAAAACGCGCCAACTGAACTGCCAGAGTAAGCTGCGTGCCGCGCGAGGGCCGAGCTCTCGCCCCCAAATCGCGGTGCAGACCATTACCAATCCTCGGCGAAGAGTGCGCTGGGCTGCGCCGAGCCGATGCTGACGGATACATTTGTCGAAGGATTCGGGATGCAAGCGAGGAGGAAGCCGGGGCGATGTGGCTTTTGCTTCAAGCGCAAACAGAAGGAGCTCTGAGAGCCGAATGTCGTAGGTGTGCTCGCGGCGCGTCCGCTCGAATCCGGCCATGGCAATGGCGTCCCGCTCATCGGGATGGTTGACAAAGTGGCGAACCTTCCTCACCAAATCGGCGTCATTCTCGAAGACGGCAATCTCCCGGCCAACATCGTAAACTCTTTCCAAACCCTGCACTCGTTCCGTCAACAGAAAACCACCCGCGCCAGGCACCTCGAACGTGCGCGCCTTAAGCTGGTTGTCTCCGCGTGCGTTGGCGAAATTCAGGCTGATTGCCGAATCCCGCATCATCGCGGGAATTCTGTTTGACTCGACAGCCCCACCCGCCCAGCCGTGGCCGTGGCAAACCACCTCAACCCCTTGAAGGCGCAGCCACTCAACCCGCCTGGCTCGATTTCCATGGGCAGCGCCGACGAAGGAAACGGGAATGCGGCATTCGGCCGCCCGGAGAGGCATTTGAAGGAACGCAGAGTTAGCCGCCCAATTGGTGAGCAACACGTGCCCAATTCGGTCGCGGTGGTACTTGCTAACCGTCTCGGGGTATGTCGTTGCCATGCCATGGTAGAAGGGCCCGATAAACCGTGAAACCTGTTCATACTTCCATGAATCGTCGGTCGTCCAGGAGATGGTCGCGACGTCGTTGCGACGCCAGATTTCGGCCAGGGTTTCAAGCCAGATTTCGTAGGCGCACTGAACCGTGATCATCACCTCTGGACGTTCGCGCTCGATCGTTTGCAACAAGCACCGGTTTAATTTGGCGAAGTCAGAATAGATGCGATGATCCCATGACTCAAAATGAATGACCTCGTGGCCCAGACGTTGGAGCGTGGGGACGAACGAAGCGTATTCGATGCCCAGACCGCGGGCCGGGTCTCCGTACTGGTGTTTGCCAAAGACGCAGAGGACCTTCATCCGTCTAGTTAGCCTTTATGGCGACGACGTTATAGCCGATGGTGAACTTCTTTTCGAGGTCGAGCCGATCCAAAAGATGACAGGCCAAAGGCAGGCACAGAACGAACCAAGGCAGGGAGATCAACCAGACTGGCAGCAGGAACAGCCGCACCGGCCAGGGCGCGGTCGCTTTCCAAGGAGTCAGCATTCTGGCGAAGCGGACACTCTCCTGGCCGTAGTGTTTGAAGAAGCCGCCATTGGGCTCCACCCTCAGTTCGGCGAAGCCCGCTTGGGTAAGAAACTTTTGATACCAGTAGGGCGTGTATCCGCCATAGTAATGATACGGTTCCTGATGAAGGCCCGAGCCCAAAGGCGCTGTCAGCAACAATTTGCCCCCGGGTTTGAGCACGCGCGCAATCTCCCGAATGACTTGGATCGGCTCGGGAACGTGCTCCAGCACTTCCGTGCAGACCACCACGTCGAACTGATCGGCCGGAACCGGGATGTCCGCGGCATCGCAAACGTAATCAATCCTGTCGTAACCACTGTGATCACGCAGTTGGTCCGGAGGTAACGCGGCGAAATCCTGTGTCTTGTATACGCAACGGGAAAAATGTTTGCGGTAAGGGCAATTCCCGGCTCCAATGTCCAACACAAGAAGCCCATCGCGCAATTCGGATGTCTGCCGTTGAATCCACGAGTCGCGCTCCACCTGGTTGAAGTTGAAGATGCGGCTCTGCTTGAGTCGTCGCGTGAACGCGCCTGGGAGGTTCCTGAGCACCGGGATCCAGCGAACGGAATTTACGTAAACGGTCAGGGAAGGTACTCCGGCTTGTAATAATCGTGAATTACCGGAGGCGTATCATCGAACCCAAGAATGGTCTGGGCAGTGAAATAACAACAAACACCCAAAATCAGGAAACCGGCCATCTTTGCCAGCCGTTTCGGCGTCGCGCTCACCCCCAACAAGCCGAACAGGACCGGCAGGATGGGCATGAGATATCTCGAATGGATGAAAAGATTGATTGATAGCGAGAGCCATAGAAAGAGGACGATCAAGACCATGCTTTTGACCGGTGTGGAGTGGAGAATCGAGTTGGACAGTATGTCCTTGCCGCTGCCAGACCTTCCACGAACGCCAACCGCGATTTGGTCTCGAGCCACAAAAAGCAGATTCAGCATGCCCAACGCCAAGGCGGCTCCATAGATGCCGTACCCAGCGCCGAGCAGGGCGACCTCACCGTGCTCGGTCACCGCCGAAAACCGGACCATGGTCGAAAAGGCGTTGCCCAGCCAGCGGAACAGAAACGCAACCAGCGCACCGAGCGGATTATTGAACTCCGCCAGGCCCCGGGAGTAATAATCCAGCGGCGTGTTGGCCGCAGCGTAGGCGGCAAAAAAGCTCTCTGAAATCTGACGGGGATCATAGAAAAACTGGGAAAATGAGGCGGCCAGCACGGGGGCAAACAGCGCCACGAGCACGTACTTGAAACTCCTTCTCATACAAGCGATCACCAGCCAGCACCCGACAAGGATGACTCCCACAGCCGGGCGCATTGCCGCGGCGAAGAGGATGCTGCACAGCGGTATCACCATTGACCGGCGAGTGACGGTCCCGTAAACAAATACCAGGACCGCCAGGATCAGAGGCGTCTCCTTATTGGGTCCGGTGATCCCCAGCAGCGTGTAGGGATTCAGGCTCACCGCCAGGCAGGCGAGCCATACTGCGGCTGGCTTGACCGGTTTGAAAATCCGCACACAGAGCAGCAGCGAACAGACCAGGATGATCAGGTTCGGCACGAGACAGAGTTTGTCTGACACGAGAAAAAACGGATAGTAAAGCATGTAAATGCCGGGGTTCGGCGTCGCGTCAAACACCACCGTGAAGTAATCCGGCGATTGAAATTCGTCCTGGAGGAAATTGAAATAGGTGTAACCGTCCGGCACATAGATGTTGTTGTAGCCAATGCCAGGCACCCAAATCATCTGCAGGAAAACCACCACCAGCGTTGCCAGGAGCAGCAGGCCGCAATTTACCCAAAATGCCAGCCCCACGTGGCCCTCGATGGCCTTCAGAGTGGCTTTCGGGAAAGTAATCGTCCGAGTCAGTGCTTGCTGCATTGTCGTTCAGGGCTAAAGCGTTCCGCGACCTGCTCGCTCACCGCGTGAGTCAGCCTTCCGAAACCAGAACATGCCGCACGCGTAGTCGCTCCCGTCAAACTCGGTCAACGCAACCTTTTCGACGAAGCGACCGTCGTCATGCACCCCGCAGAACTCTTCGAGGTGCAGGTCATAAAAATAATCGCGAACTTGCTCCGTCGCGTGGACGCGATGTGCATTGAAGCATAATCGGGATTTGCCCACCGGCAACACAAAGTAAAGATTCCCGTTGTTCGCCAGCACCCGGGCGAGTTCGCGTGCGGCCTTTTTGGTTCCTTCCGGGTCGAGGGGATCGCCGTACCGCCCCAGACCGATATGCTCGGCCACATGCAAACAGGAAAGGGATGAGACCGAGTTGTCAGCGAACGGTAACTCCAAAAGGCTCCCCCCGACGCATGTCAATCCCTCTAACTGCGCCCTCAACGGGCGGTAGTCGAGAAAAATCACGGGGACCACAGCACTCAACAGACCGGCGAACAGGTTGTGCGAGGCAACGTCGATATGCCTGTCAGGGTGACTGGCCGCAATCCTTCGCATCGCCCAAGCGCTACCGTAGAAGTAATGCGGATCAAACGGGGTCGCACGGGTGTGATCGTGAAGCTGAGGATAACTGTCGCCGAACCGCAACGGCTCGGCATTTCGCAATCGGGAATATTTTCGCCAATCGCTGAAAAACCGCGGCAAGCCGCGGAAGGCGTACATCGCTTTCAATGGATCGAAGAAGGGTGTGACCCAGCGATAGGCCACCAGCAACCATCGGGATTTCGGAGAGGCGGTCAAGGGGTTGGAGAACGAGTCGAATGATCCGCCAGGCCGACCTGTTCTCGCTTCACCAGAAGCCAGACCCAAAGCAAGTAGATCGACGAAACCGCGACGCTGGCGTACACCACTCCGCTGATTCCCAGCCAAAATGCACCGACAAAATTCAGCAGCATGCCGAGCAGCGCCGTGACAATTTTTGGCGGCAGCAGCGCCTGGCTGTTCACCCCGCTCAACAACGACAAAACCGCGATTTGCCCAGCCGCGAACAAGCCGCCCGCCAGAACCATCAAGCTCAGCAAGGGTGAAACGTGGCGATACTCCGTCGCCACGAACAGAGCGAAGATCTGTTGGTGGAACAGAAGCGCCACCACGGCGGTCAGCGCTGTGAGCAAAATGGATCCCTGGAAGATCAGGAGGTTCAGCCGATGACTTTGCGCCATGCGCGCCGGATCGGTGCCGTCACCCGCGCGGCTGAACAGCACCGGTGAAATGAGTTGCACCAGGAACCCCGAGAGCAGCGTCATCGGATAATAACCCAGTTGATACAAGGCGGCGTACAACCCCACTTCGCTCGTGTTGCCCTTGGCTTGCAAGGACCATCGATCCGAGGCCATTTGTGCCCAGGTGAAAATGCCCCAGACGGCAAACGGCCAGGCATAGCCGCGCATTTGCTCCATCCAATACCCGGCATCCTTGTCCGACGCTGCGTTTTCAGCGGGGACCCTCGCCAGGATTTTGCGACGGAACAGAAGAATTTGCGAGCCGAGCACCAGAGCGGAAGCGATCGCGTATCCCAACATCGCGGCGCTGCTCAGCGCGCCGAGGGCAGCGATGAGGACCAATGCCAATGAGAATCGCAGCCATTGCCCAATCCCCTGGTGCCAGGCGACGACCGCCCTTTGCCGAGCTGCGTTTTGAATCCCGTCCAGGGCGGAGCAATAGCCGGACAACAGTGAAAACAGAAAAGCCCCTAGCAACAAGGCCAGCCACTGCGTGCGCCCGAACGCCGCCAGCGCCAGCCCGGAGAGCAAAGCCATGCCGAAGAGCAAAGCGGTCCCTTGCACCAACAGACGGCGGGAGCCTTTCAAGTAGGCGCCCAGATGTTTGGCCTCGCTGGCTGGCGCGAAAAAACGAAGGATGGCGCCGGCGATAGGCCCCAGGACAACCTGTTGAGTGAGCGTTGCCATGGTCATTCCCAAGGCCAGCTCGCCATAACTGGCGGGTGAAAGCGCATCCGTCAACAAGCGAATCCCAACCAGCCCGCCCAGCACCGCCGCAATCTGACCGGCTCCGACCCAAAAGAATTCCTTGGCCAGTCGCTTGACACGTGCAGGCGAAATGTCACCCATAGCTTGGGCGCTGGAGTTCACAAAAGGGCTGGCGTTCCAGTCTGCCCTCCACTGCGGCGATGAATACCGGCCAGTGTCGCGCGGGCGCGGCGCGCCGAGGGTCCGGCCGACATCACGCCAGGTTGTTCCGGTACCAGTCCAAGGCATCATCCAGGCCCTGCTCCATGCGGTGGGTCGGGGCGTAGCCGACCAGGCGGCGTGCCTTGCTGATATCCGCCTGGGAATGGCGCACGTCGCCCGTCCGAAAATCCCGATAGACCGGCTTGTACCGGTTGAGGTGCGGACAATGGGGAAGCAGTCGCTCCCTGAGCATGGCGAACAGTTCATTCAGGCTGGTCCGCTCGCTCAACGCGACGTTATACACCTGGTGGATCGCCTTCGGATTGGTCGTTGCGGCGCACAGCAGGTTGATTTGCACCACGTTCTCGACGTAGCAAAAGTCGCGGCTGGTTTCGCCGTCGCCATTGATCTGTACCGGCTCGTTGTTCATCATGGCTGCAATCCACTTTGGGATCACCGCCGCGTACGGGCCGTCCGGATCCTGGCGCGGGCCGAAGACGTTGAAGTAGCGCAGGCCCAGGGTCTCCACTCCGTAGCAGCGGCCAAACACGGTTGCATACAGCTCATTCACTTGCTTGGTGACGGCGTAGGGCGACAGCGGTCCACCGATCACCTCCTCGACTTTCGGCAAGCCTGGATGGTCGCCATAGATCGCGCTGCTCGAGGCATAGACGAAGCGTTTCACCTTTTGGTCCCGCGCCGCAACCAACATGTTCAAAAACCCGGTCACATTGGCGGCATTGGAGTGGAGCGGGTCTTTTATCGAGCGCGGCACCGAGCCCAGGGCCGCTTGATGCGAAACGAAATCCACGCCCCGACAGGCGCGCCGACAAATCTTGGGCTCGCAAATGTCACCCTCGATGAATTTGAAATTCTTCCATCGCGATGAACCAACCAACACCTTCACCTCTTCCACGTTCCTTTTCTTGCTCGTCTCAAAATTATCCAGTCCGACAACTTTCTGGCCGAGCTTCAGAAGGCATTCGACGATGTTCGAGCCGATGAACCCGGCAGCGCCGGTGACGAGCCAGGTTCTGGGCTTCCGCTTCAATTCAGTTCTCAGTTTTTCGTAGGCGGTCATTTGGTTTTGGGTGCGGACCTTTGGTTGCGCGAATCGGTTGCCTCGCACCGAGGTCCAGCAGTCTTTGTTCACGGTCCGAATCAAGCAGCGGGCGATCTCACGTGCTTCGTGTTGGCGCCGTCCGGGTCTCTATCGCTGCGATAGGGCACACTTCGTCCCCGTCAATTCGCCGCGGACTTGTGTGTCAGCCAACTGCAGTAGTTCACGAAAACCGGGCATTCAAGTCAACCAGAGTAAGCAAATGAGTCCGGGACAAGGAAGGAAAAATGGTTCGATGCGCAGAGCGGCATGCTGATTCAGACGGAAAAAATGCCGCGAACTATGGATGAAGCGCGCGGTACGTCCGCCTGCGGCCGGGTGAGTTCAGGAAGGATAAGCCGCGACGGCACACGGCCGCATCTGCAACCATGCGAACGTTTGGATAAGTTGCCTGTCGGGATTGACGCTGCCTCGGGTTCTCCGGCTGCGAACTCGCGGGCGTGGATCGACCATGACCGGACTACGGAGTTTGCGTTGACAAGCGAACGCGGTAATGCCGAATTTCGAACCTCAACGAGTCCGCGTCTGCGGTGACGGCGGCGCCATTCACCAGAGTGTTGGTGCTGATCGCGGTCCAATTGCGAAAGTCGCTGGAAGCTTCCACAACCACAGTGCTGCCGTCCGGTCCCGCGATCTGAAATTGGAACTGGCTGTTGCCAGGATCAAGCGCTGATTTGGTCACTGGTGGCGACGCCTGGAAGGCCACGAACTGTGCGGAACGGATGGTCAAAGGGGTCTCGTTCGTTGATGGAGCCGTAATCGTCACGTTGATTAGATCGGAAAGCGCGACACCTCCGCGATTATCGGTAACCACCGCGGTGAAGGTGTGTGTGCCTGCCGTTGGATTGGTCCAGAGCAGGCTGTAGGGCGGGCTGGTCACCGCGCCCAGTGTATTTGTTCCTTCACGGAATTCCACCCGCGCGATTGTGCCGTCGAAATCGGTGGGTGTAACCTGCAGGGTTACTGATTGGGGATTTTGCAGGACGCTATGGTTCGCCGGACTGAGCCACTCCACATTTGGCCCCTGGTTGAGCGGCAGCACCGTCAACAGAGCTACATCGGACGTCGTCGTGGCTCCGCGATTATCCGTCGCCACAGCGCTCAGGATGTAAGTGCCCACCGTCGGGTTGGTCAAAAGCAGGCTGTAGGGCGGACTACTTACCACGCCCAGTGAATTGGTCCCGTCCCGGAATTCCACCGCCACGATCGTGCCGTCCGAATCGCTGGCCGTAACCTCAATCAACGTGGGTTGCGGATTTTGCAGGAGGCTATTGGTTGACGGATTGACCCATTGCACGGTCGGCGCCTGATTGAGCGGCAGCACAGTCAAGAGCACGCCGTCAGAATTGGTGGCGCCGCGATCGTCAGTGGCCACGGCGTTCAGGATGTGAGTGCCCACCGTCGGGTTGGTCCAGAGCAGACTATAAGGCGCGCTGCTCACCACCCCCAGAAGATTGGTCGCGTCCCAGAATTCCACTGTGCGGATCAGTCCGGAGCTTGAAGAGGCGTTGGCCGTGATCTGAATCGTCTGCGGCGACTCCAGCGTTGTGCCGTCAGTCGGCGTTACTAATTCCACCATCGGCGGCGGCGGAAGCACAACGACCGCAAAGCGGCGTCTGTAGGTCGAATGAGTCGAGTGACCGTCGCTGATTGTCACTGTCACGGTCGCCGTGCCGTAGCCACCGGGTTGCGGTGTAAAGCTCAGGACGCCCGTCGGGTTTGGGCTGGTGTAGTCAATCGCCAGGTTTCCCAACAGCGCTGGATTGTCGGAGTCGGCGGTGATGGAGATTGCGTTCGTGCGGCTGAACAAAGCGGTGGTGACGCCCATTAGCGGCACGGTTTGCCGGTCAGTGTTGCCAACGACGGTCTGGTCGGGAATTTCGGCTAAGGTGGGTGGCAGCGAGTCCAGGATCGCGGCGAGGGCCGCGCGTGAGGTTTTGTGCTCGTGATGAGTTTCGTCGAGGAAGAACGAATAGGAGCCAGCGCCAAGTTGTTCGACTTTGGACGCCACCTTGTCCACCCAGTTTGTGAAACGGAGTCCATAGAAGCAGCAGGCATCGTATCGATTAAGAATCTGCAGCTGGGCCCGGTTCTCCCCATGGGAGCCCATCACATAGAGTTCCTCGTAATTGGCAATCCGGTAAAACCCGGGTTCGTCTTGTTCGGCATCGCCCAAACCTTCATAGCCGACGCGCAAATAGTTCGGAACACTGCCCGCCACGGGAAAACTTCGCCGCACCCGAGGGTCCAGAGCCGCGTAAACCGTCGTGGTCCATCCTCCGCCTGAAAGCCCGGTCATATACACCGTGTCGTAGCCGTATTGATCCTCGGCATAGTTGAGTGCGACCACAAGCGGTTCGAGGAAAAAGCGGAACGGCCGGTCCAACAGCCCGAGCATCGATTCGTGCGATTCAAGGATCTGGTTGCCGATGCCGGGCAACTCGACCGTCGGGGCGCCGTCTGGATTGTAGATCGGCATAGAGAATGCCAGCACGGCATATCCCTCTTTGAGCAACGCGGGGATCACCAGGCCTGGCGCAGTACCCAGCGCATTCATGCTCACATCATCGCCGAAGAACCCGTACGGGTGATGCCCGGCGTGGAACAGAAACAACCGCCCGTTGCCGTGGATCGGAATAAAATGGTAAACCTTCGACTCGAGATGGTACGCCATTGTGACCGTATACTGATCGATCCGCGCGAGATTTCCTGCCTCGTTGTAAAGACTCGAGTGGATCGTGCTTTCAAACCCGACGGCGATGCTGTCAGGGGCACGCTTGGTAGGCCAGCCGTCAGCGCCCCAGATGTAGTCGATCAGCGCCTGCCGCTTGGTAGTCACATCGGTTGCATTGGTAAGCGCGATGCCATCTGCAGTCCAAATCCTAAAGGTTTTGAGCACCGCAGGGTCTGTCCCGTTGCTCACCGCAAGCTTAACTTCGTCGCCCTCGGGCCCTCCGGCCGGAGGTGTGCCCGAAAGCGTGAGCGTCTGCGAATCGAAGGAGAGCCACGAGGGGAGTAACAACGCGCTCACCTGTGAAGAGATGCCCAATCCTGAATTGGCGAGGTCCAATGTATAGGAAAAGGGCTCATGCGGCTGCGCGATGATCGGGGTGCTAACCGTCAAGGACGGTGCCGCAGTGATCGTGAGGGCGAAGCTGGTGCTCGCTGAGATGCCAGCCGGATCGGTCACGGTGATCGTGATGTAACAGGTGCCAGTCCGGCCGGGGCCGGGGATCAGAGTGACGGTCTGATTCGGGCCGAATCGCTCGATGTAGATTTGTTCATCGGACACGAGGGTCCGGTCCGATGAAGTGGCCCGGATCATCAGGTCGTCCGTTGACCCTGTTCCGCCCGTGGTGTCAAACTTCAAAGGACCCAGCGGCGTCTGATCGTTGGTCCATTGGCTTGGGATTTGCGAAATCGAAGGAGGAATTTGATTGGGGTCGATGACCGTCAGATGGGCCAGGATACTCGAGACCGATCCGGTCGAATTGGAAACAACCAATTGATAGTCGCCAGCGTGCTCGTTCCTGACACTGGGTAGGGCATAGAACGCGTTGGTGCCGTCGGGCAGCGGGACGCCGTTGAACGACCACTGGAACACCGGATTATCGCAACTGACTGTTGCACTCAGCGTGGCCGCGCAGCCCCCAGGGACCGCCTGGCTTTGCGGCTGAACACAGATGATCGGTTGACCTGTGTTGCCAGGCGCAGGCGCCGTCACGCTCAAAGCCACCACCCGGCTCACTGTGACACCGGCGCCGTTGGAAACCACGAGCGCATAATTCCCGACGTGTGAATCCAGCGCGTTGGCAATGGAGTAGTAGGCGTTGGTGGCATTGGGGAGTTTCACGCCGTTACACCACCACTGATAGCCAAGATGGGCCCCCATCACGCTGACGCTGAACGTCACCGCGCTGCCTCGAGTCACCGTCTGTCCCTGGGGTTGGAGAACGATCACCGCCGGAGCGTCAGTGACCGTGAGCGCAACCACAGTGCTGGTGACGCCTCCCAACCCGTTGGAGACGACGACCGCGTAATTGCCGGCATGCAATGGTTGAACGTTGTTAATCGTGCAGATCGCATTCGTGCCTCCGGGAACGCGCGTGCCGTTGCCCCACCACTGGTAAGAAAGGTTTTCCCCCGCTGCTACCACGCTGAATGATGCGGCGCCGCCCTGGATCACCGTTACGCTTTGTGGCTGTGTCGTGATGGAAGGCAGAGAGACATCGTCGCCGATCGCGGAAGGGATCATCAGCCGGCAAGCAAGCGTGCCTACTACAACGAGCGCAATGAAACCCTTCAAAGCGGCACCTCTCTCCGCGCGTGGGGTGCCGGGGCGAGAGCGAGTGAATTCGCCGGTATACAGACTTTCGCGCCCGGTGGATTGGATGAACACCTGGCCGCCTTTGCACCGGCACGACTCGCCGATTGATGCCTAAGCTCTGTTCGCATTTACCGCCGCGGCGTGGTGGCCCGGCGGTGGCATGGCATTGCAGGGGGTGTTCCATTCTCAATCGAGCGAGTCGCGGAATTGCGATGACGGGGCAACGGCGCTCAACCCGCTCAGAGACTGTCCGCAAATGGAGCGAATCACGTCGGAAGAAGTAATTTTGTCCCGCTTCGAGGCCGTCAGGACAAAGCGTAGGACGGACCGTCCCGTTTTAGGAAAAATCGGAGCTCTCGCGTCCACGAGAAATAACCCGGGAAATCGAGCGATTTCGCGAAATTTAGAACGGCGTGAGCCATAAACTGGCACCACCGAGACAGGTGTGGCTAGGATATGTTCAGGCGAGTATCGTGCCAAAGTGCTCCCGTTTCTATGTCTGACTCCGGTCCGCGTTCGTCAGCCTCGTGCAACTCATCGCCACCAAGGATTCGCTTGAGGACGCCGCGAGATTGACTCATTTTGCTCAGCCGCTGAGCCGCCGCACGAATGTGCCGTGAACAAAACCAAGCCATGATACCGTACGCCCTGCCCCCGATTACGCTAAGGAGTTCTGCCCGGTCCCGGCGGTCGAACGTCGCCTCAAAACTCGCTTGTTTTCTGGCGACACTGCTTTTGGCGCGCGGGCTTTGCGCGCAAAACCTCCTTCCGTCCATGAGCGTTGGCGACGGTGTCAATTCCAATGGCTGGCGGTTCGTCGGCGGAAAGGGTCAGTGGGTAGGAGCCTCTCAGCAAGGAAGGGGCGCACTCATGGTTGAAGGCAACGGCAACGACGAGAGCCGATGGGAAACAAAAAGGATGAACCTCCGCTCTGGAGCGCTCTTGGCGCTGAGGTTCTCCGCTCGGCGCGACACCGCCTCGTCTTCAGGCAGCGTCATCGCCGGCCCAAGCCGGATCAATCGCGATTTTTTCCTGACTGATTCATCGCAACACTACGAATTCGTTTTCTGTGTGCCGTCTGATGCCACCAACGATTTTCTTCGCCTGGGCCAGTGGCACGTGGACGGGAAGGTTTTTTTCGATGACGCCGAGTTGCTGCCGGTGGCTCCGGTTCACCGACGATTGCCTGGCGGTCTCGAACTCGGCGAAGGTGAAAGCATCCGGGCCGGCCGATACCGATTTGACGCCGACTTCAGTTGGGTAGGCGCCAACTACCATCGACCGCTCGTCAGGAGCCGTGCCGCCTTTAATTCCAACCGTTGGATCCTTTATCCAGGCGCCGAAGTGGTTTATCGATTCTCGGTGTCTGGCGGCACACAGACCAACGGCATCGTCCGCGCGGCTATCAGTGATTCCTCCGCCGGCGTCCTACGGATTGAAGCCAGCCGGGACGGCAAGTCGTGGTTGCGCGTGGCAAGCCTGGACGGCGGACGGCGTTCGGGAACGAACGCGATCCCGGACGCGGTGTTCCCCGCAAAGGACATCCTTATCCGATTCTCTCTGGAGGGGCCGAGCGGCCGTCTGCAAATAAACGCGCTGAATTATGAAGCCGCTTTGGCCGAGCAATTCGCGGACGAAAAAGGCGAAACGCGATTCATGGAAATTCTGCAACACGACGACGCCCTCGCGGTGAAATTGGACCAGATTCGGCCCACGGAGGCCGCCGGAGGTTTTTGGTTCGATTTGACCCTGACCAATCGAGCCCTGCGAAACCTGGAATTGCGCGGTGCCGTGGCGCCGGAGACTCTCCCACCCGAGTTCGGTCCGACGATTTCCTTGGCACGAGGGCAATCCGGCCAAATCACCCTCAGAGGGGCGGTCACGATGCCAGGCCACCAGTTACTCCGGTTGCTGATTGAGGAATCCTCGGGTCGGCCGGCTTTCGTGGGACAGACCGAATTCCGATTAGGATGGCTGGACGATCCGCGTCCGGGCTATGTCCTGACAGGCGCGAAAGACTTGAACGTATGGTGGTGCGAAAGCGGCTGGAAAATCGGGCGCGAGCGTGCTCCTCCACTTCACTTGACGACAAATGCAACGCACCCGCTCCTGATCAATGCGGCAAGCGGCGAGTATGAGGCCGCCCAGTTGATCCTGCGACCGGAGCGAGACGGCACACTACTCGGGGCCAGCCCTGCTCCGCTGAAAAACGACCATGGTGAAGTCGCCCCGATTTCCATAACGCTGAATGAACAAGCTTACGTGCGCGTCACTCAGGTGTCGGATGACATGGGAGCGCCCGGCTGGCATCCCGACCCGTTGCCTCCCTTGATGCTGCCACTGGCGCTAAGGAGCGGATTGAATCTGCCGCTTTGGGTCACGTTTCATGTCGCCGACCACACCAAGCCGGGCGATTATCAGGCTGATTTGTCTCTCGAGACGTCGTTCGGAACGGTTAAGGTCCCGCTGCGAGTCCATGTTTATGGCTTTTCATTGCCGGTCGAAACTCACTTAAGAAGCGCCGTCGGCCTCGAGGCGGGCGCGATCAACCGCTATCACCGCTTAACCGACCGCAAAGCGCGGGAGGAAATGTACGAGCAATACCTCCTGAACTACGCCGAGCACCGTATCAGTCCCTATTCGGCATACAATTATGCGCCGATCAATGTGCGCTTCGAAGGAGAGGGCACCAACCAACACGCGCGGGTGGACTTCGACCTGTTCGACCCGGCGGCCGAAAAGTGGTTCAACCAATACCATTTCAGCACGCTCAAGGTGCCGATCCTCGGCATGGGCTCTGTCAATTCACAGCAACGCTCTCCGGGGGAACTGGCCGGATTCAAGCAAGGCTCTCCCGAGTACGCGCGCCTGCTGCACGAGTATCTGGGACAGATCGAAGCACACCTGCGGGAGCGCGGCTGGCTCGACAAAACCTACTTGTTCTGGATCGACGAACCCACCTCCAAAAACTACGATTTTGTGGTGAGCGGCATGGAACATTTGAAGGCCGCCGCTCCTGGCATGAAGCGGCTGTTGACGGTTACTCCCGATCCCAAACTGATCGGACATGTGGACATCTGGTGCGGCTTGACCCACAAATGGAATCCTGCACAGATCGCGGAGCGCCGGAGCGCCGGGGAGCAGGTGTGGTGGTACATCTGCACCATTCCCAAGGCGCCTTACGTCACGGAGTTCATCGATCACCCGGCCACGGAAATGCGCCTCTGGCCCTGGCAGTCCTGGCAATACGGGGTCTCCGGGATCCTGATCTGGAACACAGTTTATTGGCACAGTGCGGCGGCTTTTCCTGATCCCAAACTGCAGGATCCCTGGACCGACCCGATGAGTTATGTTTCGGGAGCCGGGCTTAAGCCGCCGTCCGTCGGAGCATGGGGAAATGGAGACGGGCGATTTATCTATCCGTCCTGTCATCCACCGGAGGCCGTGCGAGATCCATGCCTCGCTGCGCCCGTGAACTCGTTGCGGTGGGAGAACCTTCGCGACGGCATGGAGGATTATGAATACTTCTGGCTGTTGCAGAAGGAAATCGACCGTGCCACGGCGCGCGGCGGAGATTCGAGCTTGCTCAGTGAGGCGCGCCGGCTGCTGGTGGTTCCACCGGAAGTTTCCAAAGACTTGACCCATTTCACCACTGACCCTCGCCCCTTGTTGGCGCACCGGGACCGTCTCGCTCAAATGATCGAAAAATTACAGAGTGCTGCTGCTCGCAGCCGGTGAACCTCGATGGTCCCGCCGACGCGCGGCATTCCTTTTCCCGGGGCGCGATAACTTCGGTGGTCTGTGAGAGCCTTCGTGGACTGATCGGAAGCTGCGTTGGAGAAGGAGGCAGTCGGCCAGGAATTCTATGCAATCTCCAATTCGGTCGCTTCAATCCGTACCGCGGCCGCCTGGCTGATGAAATCGAGGCGCAGCAGGACCATGGTCACTCCGGCGCGTTCCTGCACGCAGCCTTCCATGCCCCGCAGAGGGCCGGACTTGATCCGCACCCGCGCGCCGGCGGTGATTTGCGGGGCCAAACAAACCTCCAGG